>Ga0105050_10001058_pt1 | contig 41733 bp, 33 predicted proteins | sample FRY01_FD_78088 | JGI IMG/M metagenome (GOLD analysis project Ga0105050, IMG submission 78088) | Freshwater microbial communities from Lake Fryxell liftoff mats and glacier meltwater in Antarctica - FRY-01 | ecosystem: Environmental > Aquatic > Freshwater > Ice > Glacier meltwater ...
CCCTTTCCCCAACGCCCACTCCCCCTGCCCCAACGCCCACTCCCCCTGCCCCAACGCCCACTCCCCCTGCCCCAACGGGGCATCTCATACCAGCCCCGGACACCGTCCGGGGTATCCCACCACTCCTGGCTCCGCGTCCTGTAGGGACGCCTCATGCACCTTTGCCCCCGCCCCCACCTCACCTCGCCCCCACCTCACTCCCGCCGCCGCCCCATCAACCCCATCATCACCGCCAACCCCTGCAACAACAAGATCGACGGCTCCGGGTTGTGCGCGCCCGGTAAATCCAACTGCAGCCCCGCGATCGCTCCAAACCCGGCCCCGATCGCAATCACCCCGTTCTCATCCGCCACCGCAATCCCCCGCAAAAAATCACATCCCTCCACCCCATTGGCCAGGCTCGGATCATGATAGTCACAAAAGGCCGGCGGCGGCGTCGAGGCCCCCGTCGGCGTCCATGACCCCGCAAAACGATAAGACGTCAATATGTTCGCCGCATTGTAGAGAACCAACTCATAGCTCTGGTTCGCCACCAGCCCGCGCAATTCAAGATCCCCCACAAAATAATCCCCATACAGCGCATCCCCCTCGGCCCGCGTCCCCGTGAAGCCATCCGTCCACAAGATCAACCCCGACCCCACCCCGTGCGAAGTCACCAAGGACGCCTCCGCCCCATACCCCACCCCATTCACATTCCACAACGACCCGCTCGGTTGCAGCACTCCCTCCAAAGACACGCTCGTCTCCCCTCCAGCCCCCTGAAAATCAACATTCACGACGGCAGCTTCCCCCAGGGAAACCGCCGCCAAACTCAGCACAAATAGTAGGGATGACTTAACTATGCCTATATGTTAACAAATGTGAGTAACTCTGTCAACCCAGTCCAACCCTCCCCGAAAGAGATCTCCCCGTCCCCCCCCTTGGTCTCCTCTCCCCCCTTGGCTCCCGCAAAAATATCTCCATACTCCCGCCCATCCTCCGCCATTTCCTCCACCCCCGCTCCCTCACCCTGCCGCTGGCGTGCCTCATCGCACTCTGCGGACTCATCACCGTCCTCCCCCTCCTCGGTTCCCTCCATTGGATCCTCGGCCTCTTCGAGAATCTCCCCCTGCAGCGCGCCATCGCCCTCCTCGGCCTCCTCGCCATCTGTCTCAAGTCCCGCCGCAAGCGCCTCGCCATCCTCGCCGGGGTCTTTCTCCTCCCGAATCTCTACCAGCTCTCCTACTACTACCTTCCCCGCTTCTACCCCGACACCACCCCCAACCTCCGCGTCGTCACCTTCAACATCCTGCGTAAAAATACGGAGCGGGAAAAGGTCCTCGCCTACCTCCAGTCCACCGACGCCGACGTCATCGCCGTCATCGAGGTGAACGACGAATGGATCAAGGCCCTCGAACCCCTCCAGAAAACCCATCCCCACATCGCCCACCTCCCCAACAGCCACAATTTCGGACTCGCCTTCTACAGCAAGTATCCCGTGCTCGGCTTCACCCGGCCGATGCCCACCCGCGGCCATCCCCTCCTCATCGCGAAACTCGATTACCACGGCTCGCTCCTCACCGTGGTGGTTGCCCACCCCGTCCCTCCCATGAGCGCCCTCGGCGCGGAGTTCCGCAACACCTACCTCGCCACCACCGCCGCCACCGTCTCCAAGCTCCCCGGACCCGTCCTCCTCATGGGTGATCTCAACTCCACCCCTTGGTCCCCCCTCTTCGCAAACCTCGTCTCCACCACCGGACTCCGCGACAGCGGAAAAGGCCGCGGCTTCCAATCCACCTGGAAACGCCACAACCCCCTCTTCACCGCACCCATCGATCACGTCCTCCACTCCCGCGAACTCCAACCCGTCGCCCGTCGCATCGGCCCCTCCTGCGGCTCCGACCACTCCCCCCTCCAGGTCGATTTCACCTTCACCCCCACCCTCCCCATCCCGGTCCCACCTCCATCAACCCCTCCCCTCAAGATCCCTCCCCCTCGGAAATCAGACACCCCGCGCCCAGACCCCGCCCCCGACTCTCCAAGGGTGCCAAGAATCCGCCGCGTCCCCGATGCCCATTAACACTCCAACTTCCGGCTCCCGACCTCTGATTTCCGAACTCTGCACTCCGTTTCTGACCTCTGACTTCCGGTCTCTGACTTCTGACTTCCGACTTCCGACTTCTGACTTCTGGGTTCTGGGTTCTGGGTTCTGGGTTCTGGTCTCTGGGTTCTGGTCTCTGGTCTCTGGTCTCTGGTCTCTGGTCTCTGACTTCTGACTACAGCCCCTTATCCGTCACCGCCCCCTCGCTCGCCGAGGTCACATGGCTGGCATACTTCGCCAACACCCCGCGCCGGTACCGCGGCTCCGGCTGCGTCCACCGCGCCTTGCGGGCCGTCATCTCCTCCGCGGAAACATTCACCGTCAACTCATTGTCCACCGCATTGATGGTGATTTCATCCCCCTCCTCCAACAACCCGATCGGACCACCCGTGAACGCCTCCGGCGTGATGTGCCCCACCACAAATCCGTGACTCCCTCCCGAGAACCGCCCATCCGTGATCAACGCCACCTTGTCCCCCAATCCACGCCCCATCACCGCACTGGTCGGCCCCAGCATCTCCCGCATTCCCGGACCACCCTTCGGCCCCTCCAGGCGGATCACGATCACATCCCCCGCCTCGATCTTCCCATCCAAAATCGCCTTCATCGCGCACTCCTCCGAATCATAGACCCGCGCCCGCCCCGTGAACTGCTCCCCTTCCTTCCCGGTGATCTTCGCCACCGCCCCCTCCGGCGCGAGGTTCCCGTAGAGAATCCGCAGGTGACTGTCCTTCTTGATCGGATTGTCCAGCGGCCGGATCACCTCCTGCCCAGCCGGATACTCCAGCTTCGAGTTCGCCAGATTCTCCGCCATCGTCTTCCCGGTCACCGTCAGACAATCGCCGTGCAACAATCCGGCCCCCAACAACATCTTCATCAGCGGCACCGTCCCCCCGATCTTCACCAACTCCGCCATCACATACTTCCCGCTCGGCTTCAGGTCCGCCAGCAGCGGCACCCGCTTCCCGATCTCCGTGAAATCATCAATCGTCAACTCCACCTCCGCCGCATGCGCCATGGCCAGCAGGTGCAGCACCGCATTGGTCGATCCACCCAGCGCAATCACCACCGTGATGGCATTCTCAAACGCCTTGCGCGTCAGGATGTCCTTCGGGGTGATCCCCAGCTCCAGCATGTTCAGCACCGCCGCCCCGGCGTCGAAACAATCCCGCATCTTGTCATCGCCCACCGCCGCCTGCGCCGAGCTGTTCGGCAAACTCATCCCCAGCGCCTCAATCGCGCTGGCCATCGTGTTTGCCGTGTACATCCCCCCGCACGATCCCGCCCCGGGAATCGCCTGCTCCTCCACCATCTGCAACTCCTCGTCGGAATACTCCCCGCTGGCATGCTTGCCCACCGCCTCGAACACCGAAACCACATCCAAATCCTTCTCCTCCCCCTTGATCGTCGCACGGCCCGGCAAAATCGTCCCCCCATACACAAACACCGCCGCCCGGTTCAACCGCGCCATGGCCATCACACAGGCCGGCATATTCTTGTCACATCCCCCGATCGCCACCAGCCCGTCCATCCCCTCGCAACCGACCACCGTCTCGATGGAATCCGCGATCACCTCGCGCGACACCAGCGAATACTTCATCCCCTCCGTCCCCATCGAGATGCCGTCCGAGATCGTGATCGTGTTGAAGATCACCGACTTCCCGCCCGCCGCATCCACCCCCTTCGCCGACTCCCGCGCCAGCCGATCAATGTGCATGTTGCACGGCGTCACCTGACTCCAGGTCGAAGCCACCCCCACCTGCGGCTTGGCAAAGTCCTCCTTCGTGAACCCCACCGGATACAACATCGCCCGGCTCGGGGCCCGATCCGCACCATCCAACACCTTCGAGGAATACTTCCGCTTGTCCACGTCGCTCATGGCCCGATTCATCGCAACCCCACCTCCCGCGGTCAAGCCTCGGGGAAGCCAAGGAGCCAACCATTCGCGCCCGATCCTCCCAGCCCCGCGCCAGCCCCCGCGCACCCTCCTCACCCCTCCACCACCGCCCCCACCCACTCACCCACTCACCCTCCCACCCACCCACCCACTCACCCGCAACATCCGCCTCCCGCCTCCCGCCTCCCGCCTCCCGCCTCCCGCCTCCCGCCTCCCGCCTCCCGCCTCAGCCTAAAATCCTGTTCAAGTTTGCTCCCTGACCCCCGCTCCCCTCTATATCCGCATCTTGGATGCCGACCCGACCGAATACCCGCGGTTCCCCTCATTTAAACCAAGGTTTGGCTTTGCAAGGATGGCTCCTGCGTTCTAGACCCCCGCGAAATGTTTGCTCAGGAACCGATTGAATGGCCGGAAAAAATTGAGATCCTCGTCGATCGTCTCGAGAGCGAATCGGACGAGCGTGCCCTCAGCCGCGAGGAACGGGCACTTCTGGATGTGTATGAGACCGTTCCGGTCCTTGAAAGTGATGACTGCCTCCATGAATTTTGGCAAAGCGAGGTGAATCACCAGCGGGTGATCAGCTCATTCGATCTCATCGGTGCGACCGCCCTTGTCGACCCTCTCAACGCCAGCCGTTGGTGCGGAAGCAGCAGCCAGGAGCGCGGCGACTACAGCGAAACCGAAGCCGACTACCTCTCCACGATCGAAGAAGAACTCCCCGCCGGCCTGGACGAACTCATCGACCTCGTGCTCGAGTTCATTGAGGAAGAACTCGGGTAAGTGGTACTCTTGGGTGGGCAAACAAACACCGCCCCCTATTCGTCCAGCGTGAAGCCGATCTTCACCGTCACCTGCCAGTGCGCCACCTTCTGGTCCTCGATGTGCCCGCGAATCTCCCCCACCTCGAGCCAGCGCATGTTGCGCACCGACTCCGCCGCCTTCGCCACCGCATTCTGCACCGCACCCTCGATCCCCTCCTTGGACGATCCGACCAACTCGATCTTCTTGTAAATGTGATCACTCATTGCCCCCCAGCGTAGACCTGAATGCCCACCACCGCAATGGAATTGCCCCCGGCCCGCCCTTCACCGCGCCTCCAACATCTTCAAATTTGCCTCCGCAAGCGCCTTCCCCATCACTGCAAAGGTCTTCCCACAGCCCAGATAGTGATAGCCGGCGTTCGAGGCCCCCCGCGCCCACCTCGCCACCTCTTCCGGCGTGATCAGTTTCGCCTCAAATTCCTTCAAATACGCCTTCTGCTCCCCCGGCGTCATCGTCCCGTCCTTGTTCGGGGTGTTCTTATTCTCGGTTTTCAAGAGATGAGCCATTTGCTTCACCTTGCCCCGCTTCCCATCGATCACCGCCAGAGCCTCGTCCCAGAACGGCGCGGTCGGCACCGCCCTCACGTTCCCCTTGAACTCCGCCATGGCGGCCGGAGCCGCCATGGCCTCGCGAAACTGCAAATTGTCCGGACTCGCCTTCATCCCTCCCACTCCCATCACCCCGATCACAAACGGCATCTTCGGCACCTCCAGATCCTTGCGCACGTCGCGAATGAAGTCCGCCATCCACACGCTGTAGGTCGCAAAGCGGTTCTCCTTGCTGTCTTTCTCCAGGGTCGGATAAACCCCGCCGTTCACCATGTCATTGAACCCCTGGAACCACACGAACCCCGCGATTTCATACCCCTGCGCCGGATCGTATTCCGGACACACCCGCGCCGGATCCTCCAGCACCTTCTTCACATGGGCGATCATGGCCCGGTAATAATGCCCCGAGTTTTCCGCCTTGTTCCGGTCCTTTGCGATGTCATCCTCCGAGCGCGGATAGACCCCCGCACTGGGTGGACGATAATCATAGTAGAGCGACTTCCCACCCCACGCCGTCTTGATCAACAGCACCGGATCCTCGAAGGCCGCGTCCATGGCGATCCCAAAGGTGAACTCCGGACCGATCTTCCCGCCATCCTCCGCCGGATTCCCCCGGGAACCGTATCCCGCGGTGAGCTTCCCAAATCCCTCCCCGTCCCCTTGCGGCCCTCCCGTCAAATACGAGATCCACGCCCCCTCGCACACCGTCGGCTTTCCGTCCGCCCCCCGCATCTCTTTCAACAGGGGTGCCGTGGCCGGATCGTCCCCGATGTAGTCGAAGGTCTCCACCCGCGCATGCCCCTCCATGTTCGACTGCCCCGCCAGGATAAACACCTTCAGCGGGGCGGCCAGGGCGGCGGCGCAGGAGAGCGCAAGAAGGGAGAGAGGCCGCAGGAATTTCATCATGGTTCGGTTGATTCGACCTCCACGCTAGCCATCCCCCCACCAGCCCGCCACCCCAATCTTGCAGGGACCGCCCCGGCAGCCCATTGACCACGGGCTCCCACGACGCAAGGTCGCGGGGGGCCTCCCCCGCCCTCCCGCCCCCACCGGGCTCGCCCCGGTGGAGCGCATGATCAATCAGCTAAGCCCCCGCTCCCCCCCAACTGCATTTCCCGCTGGTGCGAACCGCCGCTTAGTACACCCTTCCCCCCCATGCCCACCTTCACTGCCAACGCCGACTACACCGAGACCGATTCGAATCCGATCCGCCTCGCCGCCGGCGACGAGGTCACCATCGGCGACGCCGACCGCACCGAGCCGGGCTGGGTCTGGGCCACCGACCGCGAAGAGCGCAGCGGCTACGTCCCCCGCGCCATCCTCGCCCCCCTCAGCGACGACCGCTCCGCCGTCGTCGAGGCCTTCGACCCCACCGTCCTCTCCGTCAAACGCGGCAACCAGCTCGAATCCCTCCGCCAGATCCACGGCTGGCACTGGTGCCGCAACGAGGCGGGCAGGGAAGGCTGGGTCGCCGCCTACCTCCTCCGCCCCTTCGAGTCGGTTGATGAGCCCGTTTAAGAATTCACCCAGGCACGAAGAGGCCCAATGCGCCCCTGCATCCTCCTCATTTTTGCGATTTTTTGTGCATTTTTGCGGCTGAAAAAGGCAACGACCCCTTGATCGCGCTTTCCCCCAATTTCGCCGCCCCTTTCCGGCGACGCTTGCGTTTCCCAAACTCCTGCCCTACAGCGCCCCGCGTAACTCATGGCCAACAAACGCGTCCTCGTCTCGGACCCCATCAGCGAACTTGGGGTGGAACTGCTCAATGCCCACCCGGACATCACCGCCGACTTCAAAATCGGCCTCTCTCCTGCGGAACTCATCGCCATCATCGGCGACTACGACGCCCTCGTGGTCCGCTCCCAGACCAAGGTCACCCCCGAGGTCCTCGCCGCCGCGACGAAACTCAAGGCCGTCGGCCGCGCCGGCGTCGGCGTGGACAACATCGACCGCGATGCCGCCAATGCCCATGGCGTCATCGTCATGAACACCCCCACCGGCAACACCATCTCCACTGCCGAGCACGCCTTCACCCTCATGCTCTCCTGCGCCCGGAACATCGCCCCGGCCCACGCCGAGGTCCTCAAGGGAAATTTCGCCGCAGCCCGCAAGGCCTACCAAGGCATCGAACTCAACACCAAACGCCTCGCCGTCATCGGCATGGGCCGCATCGGTGCCGAGTTCGCCAAACGCGCCCAGGCCTTCAACATGATCGTCGTCGCCTATGATCCCTTCCTCACCCAGGCCCGCGCCGATCAACTGAAGGTCGAACTCGCCGCCACCCCCGAAGCAGCCCTCTCCGGCGCCGACGTGGTCACCCTCCACGTCCCCATGACCGACGAGACGAAGCACATCCTCAACGCCGAACGCCTCGCCCTCATGAACAAGGGCGCCATCGTCGTGAACTGTGCCCGCGGCGGTCTCATCGATGAGCCCGCCCTGAAAGCCGCCATCGAATCCGGCCACATCGCCGGTTGCGCCCTCGATGTCTTCGAGGACGAACCGCCCGCCGCCGACCACATCCTCTTCGGCCTCAACAAACACGTCGCCTTCACCCCCCACCTCGGCGCCTCCACCAACGAGGCCCAGGAAAATGTCGGCATCCAGGTCGCCGAACAAATCCGCGACTTCCTCGCCACCGGCGAGATTCGCAACGCCATCAACATGCCCTCCCTCGATGCCGCCGCCTTCGCCGCCATCGGTCCCTACCTCGACCTCGCCGGCGCCCTCGGCAAACTCCTCGCCAAACTGGGACCCGAGAACCCCGACTCCCTCCGCATTTCCTACCACGGCCCCCTCGCCGACAAGGACACCGCCCTCGTCTCCCGCACTGCCCTCATGGCCCTCCTCGAGTCGGCCCGCAACGACGGCCAAGTCAACATCGTCAATGCCCCCGCCGTCGCCAAGGAAATGGGCCTCGACCTCGTCGAATCCACCATCCACGCCAACACCGAATACAGCGAACTCCTCGTCGCCGAACTCCGCAAGGGCGACACCCGCTACCGCGTCTCTGGCACCATCATCGGCAAATCCCCCCGCATCGTCGAACTCGACCGCCTCTACGTCGATACCAACATCTCCGGCCATTTCCTCATCGTCCGCAACGACGACCGCCCCGGCATCGTCGGCGCCGTCGGCACCGCCCTCGGTGCCGCCCAGGTCAATATCGCCAACCTTTCCCTCGCCCGAAATAAGACCGAAGGCAACGCCCTCTCCATCATCGAGGTCGATTCCCCCCTCCCCAACGACCTCATGGAACTCATCCGCGCCATCCCCGGCGTCCTCTCGGCCACCGGAATTACACTGTAAATCCATCCTTTTGCCCCATCCCGCCGGGAATCACTGATATCCAAGGCCCCCGAAGGAACGGCGATTTTCCAGTTGCCATCCCCCCGCATTCTCGCTCAAACTTCCTCACCACATGAAACACCTGATCCTACTTGTCACTTTCTTCACCATGTCCGGTCTGGTTCAGGCCGACATCCAGGCCCCTCCAGGGTCCCAATACACCTCCATGCGGAAACTTGGCCGCGGGATCAGCAACGTCCTCTACGGCATCATGGAGATCCCCGAGCAAATGGTCCGCAAGACCGAATCCCAAGGCCGCAAGGCCGGCTGGTCCTACGGCGTGGTCGATGGCACCCACAAGAGCCTTCGCCGCTTCGGTTACGGCATCTACGAAATCTTCACCTTCTACTGCCCGACCTATCACGGCACCTACAAGCCCCCCTACACAAAGTGCGGTCAGGACTGGCGCGTCGAAATGAACCCCACCGACGGACTCTCCGAGTATCCGCCCGAGCTCGGCTTCGAATCGTATTTCCGCCACACCCGCCTCCAAAAATACTAAGCGGGGGAGGCCCAGAACTTTTTCCAGGGACCCGGTTTCGGCCGGGTCTTTTTTGGTGCGGAGGCTGCCCTCCCTTTACAAAGAGGATCCACTTTCGCCGCTAAGATCCGGCCCGCACACACGTTTACTTTCCTCCAACGCCGCAACTCCATTCCCGCACCATGAGAGTTCTCCTCCTCATCCTCCTCACCGCCCTGCCCTGCCTGGCCACCGTCCGCACCTGGCGAAACGTCGATGGCTCCCAGAGCTTTGACGCCGAGTTCCTCTCCACCGACGGCGTCCGCGTCACCCTCAAACGCAGCGCCGACAACCGCATCCTCACCTTCACCAGCGAAAAACTCCACCCCGACGATCAGGCCTGGCTCAAGGCCAACTCCGAACCAACTCCTGACGCCCCCGAGGAAGCTCCCGCCGGAGCCGCCTTCGACACCCTCGAGTTCGGCGACAATCGCAAGACCGTCGAGGCGAAACTCAAGAACAGCAGCCTCCTCTCCACCGTCGTGGACGAAAGCCTCTTCGGTCGCACCGGACTCAACGGCGTTTACAAAACCAAGGCCACCATCGGCGGCCTCCACTGCTTCCTCTACTTCGACTGGACCAAGGGCGGCAACCTCCGCGAGGTGACCCTTCAAACCCAGCCCATCGAGAAGGCCCAATACAACTCCCGTCTCCAATCCAACTGGTCCGAACTCATCCAACTCCTCGGCAAGCTCCACGGCAACGCCATCCAAGAGGCCCCCTACCCCGCCCACAACGAACTCCAGGACGGCCTCCTCCTCGGCTCCCATCTCTGGTACACCGAGGACGGCCACTCCGTCATCCTCTGCACCGGACAGGAACGCGACAAATACCTCGTCGCCGTGCGCATCACCTCCGAGCACATCGTCCCCATTCAAGCCCCCGGCACCGCCACCCCCACCAGCGGCGACCGCGTCGCCCCACGCTAAAACTTTAATCCACCAACCCCACCGTCGTCACCCCCAGCTTCGCAAAACAGTTCAGGACATCCACCACCCGCTGTTGCGTAGCCTCCTCCCCCACCCGCAACTGCACCACCACGTCCCGCTCCGCCGCCACCGAGCGCACCATCTCCACATGGTTCTCCAGGACGATCAACTCCCGCTCCTCCGGATTCCCCGAGACCAGCAACTGACCCACCCCCGGATTCAGGACAATACTCCCATCATTCTCCACCCCCACCACGATCGCCTCCACCTCAACCTCCGGCCCCTCTGTCGGCACCCCCATCGTCAAATCCCGCTCCCGCTTCAAGATCGTCGTCGTCGCCACAAAAAAGATCAGCAACAGAAAGGTCACATCGATCAACGCCGCTATCGACGGCGTCGGCTCGTCAAATCCAGTCTCCTCGGCTCCCTTCGCTCTCAGTTGTCGTTTCATGGCAACTGGGTCAACGATCCAACCCGGGATTTTCTTAGCCTCTCCCCCCCCCCTAGCCCCGGCCCCAAATCCGCTTCACCCCCCCCTGCCCCGCCTCAAATCACCCTCCTCCCCAAAAAAACTCCGTTTTCCCCGCCCCGCCCCCCCTCCGCCCCCCCGATTAAGCTTGTCAGACCCCATATTTTACGGCATCCGATGCCCGCGGTTCGCGCCCTGACAAACAATGGCTTGGAGTGTCACCACGTGAGTTCAACTTCGGTGGTGATCTGAAACCCGACAATCGGAACAGTCTGCGATCTATTCGGGATACCGTGCGAACCTTCAGTGAAACGATGAAAATGTATGTGGGGAATCTCCCCTTTGATACCAACGAAGACGAACTCCGGACCCTCTTTGGAGAGTTTGGCGGAGTGACAGAAGTGCATATCCCAATTGATCGCGACAGCAACCGCCCCCGTGGCTTTGCTTTCGTCACCATGGATACCAAGGACGCAATGGTGAATGCCATCAAAGACCTCGACGGTCAGGATTTCAACGGCCGCGCCCTGCGTGTCAACGAAGCACAGCCCCGTGAAGAGCGTGGCGGCGGTGGTGGTGGCGGTGGTGGTGGCGGTGGTGGCGGCGGTGGTGGCGGCGGTGGATACCGTGGCGGCGGCGGCGGTGATCGCCGTGGCGGCGGCGGCGGCGGCGGTGATCGCCGTGGCGGCGGCGGCGGCGGAGATCGCCGTGGCGGCGGCGGCGGTGGTGGCGGCGGCGGTGGCGGCGGTGGCCGCTGGTAATCACCCCCAACCAACTTCTACAGGCGGCGCCCCTCACCGGGCGCCGCTTTTTTGTGCGTGGCCCGACCGTCCCGCCTGCCCGGGCGTAGCCTCCGGCGAAGACGGGGTCGCATGCCTCCCCGCGTAGCGGCGCCTCTGCGAGGCGTCGGCGGTTCCACCTCCCTCCCCTCCCCACCACTTCCCCATCCTCGCTCACCATCTCCCCTCCCGTGGCGGCGGTTTCCCAACCGCCCAGCCGACCTCTCCCACACCGTGGCGGCGGGTTCCCAACCGCCCAGCCGACCGCAAGATTCACCAAAAAAATACCGTTCCCTCTCCCTTCATCATGCTCCGCCTCTCCTTCCTCCTCCTCGCCCTCCAACTCCCCGCCCCCGCGGAGGTCGCCTTCGAACTCCCCGCTCCGATAAAGGATCAATCCACCCTCCTCCCCCTCCCCGCCGACATCCTCGACGGCCCCTTCCAACTCGATCTCCGTCTCACCCTCCACCGCCTAGAGGCAACCGCCGCCTCCGTGAAGTTCGGCGAGCAACTCAACTTCGGCTTCGACAGCCGCAGCCAAACCCTCTTTGTCGAAGGCCCCGCCATCGGCAAAACCACCAGCCTCGCCCCCATCGCCAACCATCTCCAGGCCGGAAAACCATTCGCCTTCACCGCCACCCGCAACGCCGCCAACCACCTCACCCTCTCCATCAACGGTAAACCCGTCTATCAAACCGACAGACTCCGCGGCCCGGTCGGCACCATCGCCCTCCGCCCCCACCGGAACAAAATCGACCTCCTCGCCGCCCACCTCTCCGGATCAATCACCCTTCTCAAAAACGGCCTCACCCTCCGCCGCTCCACCGTCCCCATCCTCACCGACGGCGAACCCCACCCACTCCTCACCCTCCACCTTGTCCTCGACCACCCCCGCACCCTCACCACCGCCCGCATCGCCCTCCAGGGCAAGCCCGACCTCCTCTCCCTGCAGTTGCGTGCGCCCGACGGCACCCTCCTCGCCGTTTACGACATGCGCTACAACTCCAGTCGCGACCTCCAGGAACACATCGATATCGGCCTCTCCCGCTCCACCGACCGTGGACAAACCTGGTCCGCGCCCGAAAATCTCACCGCCGCCCTCAAAAACCCCGCCTGGTTCCTCTTCGCACCCGCCCCCGGCAACGGCATCACCCTGTCCGACGGCACCCTCGTCCTCCCTACCCAGGGCCGCGACGAAACCGGCCTCCCCTTTTCCAATCTCACCTGGAGCAGGGACCACGGCAAAACGTGGACGGTCTCCTCCCCCGCTCGCTCCGGCACCACAGAATGCGCCGTCGCCCAACTCTCCGACGGCTCCCTCCTCCTCAACATGCGCGACAACCGCAATCGCACCGACAAGTCCGCCACCAACGGCCGCGCCCTCTCCCTCACCCGCGACCTCGGCAACACCTGGGCCTTCCACCCCGCCGACCATTCCGCCCTCCCCGAGCCGACCTGCATGGCCTCCATGATCTCCCACGCCCTCCCCGACAGCCGCCATGCCCTCCTCTTCTCCAACCCCCGCAACAAAAACTCCCGCTCCGACCTCACCATCCAACCCTCCCTCGACGACGGCAAAACCTGGCCCGCCGCCCACCATCTCCTCCTCGATTCCGAAACCGGCTACGGCTACTCCTCCCTCGTCATGATCGACGACCACACCGTCGGCATCCTCTACGAATCCTCCCAAGCCGACATGACCTTCCAGATGATCCCCCTCGCAGTGCTCCTCAAGTAACCAGCCCCCCCGGCCCCACCACCCCCGAACAAACCGCCCCGCTCGTCGCAATAGACCCCATCCCGGAGGAATCCCCAGCCCCTTCCGCTCTCTGAAAGGCCGGCCCCTTCCCTCCCGTTCTCAAAACCCGATCCATGCTTCTCCGCCTCCTCCTCTTCGCCAGCCTGAGCCTTGCCGCCCAGGCAGAGGAGACCCACTGGGCCTACCAGCCTCCGAAGGCGGCGGAAATACCCGCGGCAGATCATCCCGTGGACTTCCTCCTCGCCAAAGCACGCGCCGCCGCCAACATCTCCCCCGCCCCCCTCACCTCCCCCGATCATTGGCTCGACCGCGCCGCCTACACCCTCACCGGCCTCCCTCCCTCCGACGATCAACGACAGCGCCTCACCGCCTCCCCTGACGACACCACCTGGCGCGCCATCCTCGACGAAATTCTCGCCACCCCCGCCTACGGCGAACGCTGGGCCCGCCACTGGATGGACGTCGCCCGTTACGCCGACACCCAGGGCTACAACTTCGACAAGGACAACCGCTACCCCTACGCCTACACCTACCGCGATTGGCTCATCCGCGCCTTCAACGACGACCTCCCCTACGACCAATTCATCAAACTCCAGATCGCCGCCGACCTCCTCACCGACAAACCGGACCATCCCGACCTCGCCGCCCTCGGACTGCTCACCGTCGGGCCCCGCACCGGCCATGTGGAAAACATCGACGACCGCGTCGATGTCATCACCCGCGGATTCCTCTCCACCACCGTCGCCTGCGCCCGTTGCCACGACCACAAAACCGATCCCATCAAACAGGAGGACTATTACTCCCTCTTTTCCATCATCGAGAATACCGATGAACACCAACCGATCATCGGTCAGGCCGATAATGAAGCGGCCTTCGCGGAGTTCGAAAAACAGACACAACAACTCGAGGAACAGGACCGCGCCGCGAAACAGGCCATCATCGACCACCTGCGCTCCCGCGACACCCTCGCCACCTACCTCGAACTGGCCTGGCGGGCCAAAAAGGAAAGTTGGGATCACGGTCGTGCCACCTCCGAGGGATTCAAGAAGGGACGCTTCCGCCCCACCGCCATCATCCGCTGGCGCGAATACCTCGACGCGGCCGCCTACGGCGACAACGCCATCCCGCGCCTCGCCCAATGGCGGGAGGCCATGGAACAGTCCGAAGACAAGGCCGCCCCGTGTCGTCACCTCGCCGAGGAATGGCTCGCCGCCCTCTCCACCGAAGGCGAACTCGCCAACGCCGCCAGGGACGAACGCTGCGTCCTCTCCTGCGACCTGCCGCGCATTCACGAAATTTTCGACCAGCAGGACGAGAAGGAACAACGCGCCCGGGACAGCGCCATGGCCAAACTGCAAACCGAACACCCCGGCGCTCCCCCACGCGCCATGGCCCTGCGCAACCGCGAAAAATGGTCCCCCGCCAAAATCTACAACCGCGGCAACCCCGCCGACCGCGGCAAACCCTTCGAGCGTCATTGGCTGGGCATCCTCGGCGGCGAACCCTTTCCGGCGGACAAAAATCCCCGCCTCGCCCTGGCCGAACGAATTGCCGACCCCGCCAATCCCCTCACCGCCCGGGTCATCGTGAACCGCGTCTGGGCCTGGCACTTCGGCGCACCCCTCGCCGACCCCGGCGACTTCGGCCCCCAACAACCCACCCCCGTGCAACTCGCCCCCCCCGACACCCTCGCGGTCTGGTTCATGGACCACGGCTGGTCCCTGAAGGAACTCCACCGCCTTCTCCTCACCTCCCAGGCCTTCCGCCTCGCCTCCTCAGGACCACCAGAAAACAGCCACCTCGACCAGGCCAACACCTGCTTCTGGAAGTGGAACCACCGCCGCCTCGACTTCGAGTCCATGCGCGACCGCCTCCTCGCCACCGCCGGTGCCCTCCAAACCGCTCCCGTCGGCGGACGCTCCGTCGATCTGCTCGCCCCCTCTTCCGACCACCGCCGCAGTGTCTATGGCTTTATCGACCGCCATGCCTTCCCCGGCCTCTTCGTCAACTTCGACGTCCCCCACCCCGATCACCACGCCCCCCAGCGACTCAAGACGATCGTCCCCCAACAAGCCCTCTACTTCCTCAACAACGACCTCCCCATCCGCCACGCCAAACGCCTCGCGGACAGCGAGGCCTTCAAACAACTCCCCGACGACCCCGCCAAACTGCACTGGATCTACCAACGCATCCTCCACCGCTCCCCCACCCCGGAGGAAACCACCGAGACCCTCGCGTGGATCCGCTCCGCCTCCGCCGAGGACTACAGTCCCCAACTCGATGGCCAATGGGCCGATCTCATCCAGATCCTCTGGGCTTCCAACGAGTTTCACTTCATCAACTGATGGCACACCAACTCACCTCCCACGACCTCCTCCTCGACCGCCGCGACTTCCTCAGCCGCTGCGGGATGGGCATGGGTGGACTCGCCCTCGCCCCCATGCTCGGCGGCAACGCCCTCGGCGCCGGACTCGAACACTTCGCCCCCAAGGCGAAACGCGTCGTCCACCTCTTCATGAATGGCGGCCCCTCCCAGGTCGATACCTTCGACCCTAAACCCGAGCTCACCAAACAACACGGCAAGTCCATCGCCCTCGAAGGCCTCAAAACCGAACGCCCCACCGGCGCCGCCCTCCGCTCCCCCTTCAAGTTCGCCCGCTACGGCGAATGTGGCCTGGAAGTCAGCGAACTCTTCCACCACACCGCCCAACATGCCGATGATCTCTGCGTCATCCGCTCCATGACCGCCGATGTCCCCAACCACGAGCCCTCCCTCATGCTCATGAACTGCGGAGACGGCCGCCTCCCCCGCCCCTCCATGGGCTCCTGGGTCACCTACGGCCTCGGCAGTGAAAACGAAAACCTCCCCGCCTACGTCGCCATGTGCCCCGGCGGCATGCCCATCAAACGCGCCGAAAACTGGCGCGCTTCCTTCCTCCCCGGCCGCTACCAGGGCACCTACCTCGACACCTCCATCGAGAAGCTCGAGGACATGATCGAAAACCTCCGCAACCCCGTCGCCGGCCGGAGCCGTCAGGCCCGGCAGATGGATCTGCTCCGCAAAATCAACACCCGCCACCTCGCCGCCAACGGCCACGACCCCGACATGGAGGCCCGCATCCGCAGCTTCGAACTCGCCTATCGCATGCAGGGCGAGGCCACCGACGCCTTCGATGTCTCCAAGGAACCCCAACCGGTCCGCGACATGTACGGCCCCGGAAAATTTGCCCGTCAATGCCTCATGGCCCGCCGCCTCCTCGAACGCGGCGTCCGCTTCGTCCAACTCTGGCACGGCAACCAACAACCCTGGGACAGTCACGACAACATCGAGGACCACCGCCGCCTTGCCGGCGAATGCGACCAGGGCATCGGTGCCTTCCTCGCCGATCTCAAAATGCGCGGCATGCTCGACGAAACCCTCGTCATCTGGGGCGGCGAATTCGGCCGCACCCCCGCCGTGGAAATGCCCAAGGCCGGCTCCAACTCAGGTGTCATGAAGGGCCGCGACCACAACCACTACGGCTTCTCCATGTGGTTGGCCGGCGGCGGCGTCAAGGGCGGCCACGTCCACGGCGCCACCGACGAACTCGGCTTCGCTGCCGCCGAAGACCCCGTCCACGTCCACGACCTCCACGCCACCATCCTCCACCTCCTCGGCTTCGACCACGAAAAGCTCACCTACCACTACTCCGGACGCAACTTCCGCCTCACCGACGTCCACGGCAAAGTCATCCACGACATCATCGCCTAATAGGGAGCGCGGGTTTGCAACCCGCCCCACCCCGTCCCAGCATAGCCCGCGAGGGCGACGCCGGATGCCCCGACTCCCCCTCCCCCGCGACGCCCCCTCCCCATTCCCCATTCCCCATTCCCCCTCACCCCTCACCCCAACAACAACCCCTCCAACTCCCCAAGTTCCCCAATCCGCGCATCCGGTTCATGATCCCCCTCCTTCGGATCAAACCGCTCATACGGCAGATGCTGCGTCGTCAAAATCGCCCCCATTCCCATCCCCTTCGCTCCCTGCACGTCCGCCAACCAGTTGTCCCCCACATACACGCACTCCCCCGCCTCGGCCCCCAACTGCTCGATCATCAACTCATACGGCCGTCGATGCGGCTTCACAAACCCCACCTCCCCCGACACCACGATCGATTCGAAGTGTCCCGTCATCCCCAGCTTCTCCATCCCGTCCCGGATCGACCGCCCGCAGGGATAGTTCGACAACAACGCCAGCCGATACCGCTCCCCCAACCGCGATAACAGGGTCGATACCCCCTCCGCCAATTCGATCGCCTCCACAAACGACCGATAGCGCACCTCCGCCAGCGCCTCCACCTGCGCCGCACTCGCCGTGACCGGATAAATTTCCTCGATCAACTCCCGGCAGCATTCGTGCAGATCGTTTTCCACATACCCGTTGTGATACGGTGCCACGATCTGCCGGTCGCGCACCTCCTTCAGCTTCACCACATCACAAGTCCCGAACTCCCCTTCCAAGGAATCTTTCAGCGCCTCATACAGCACCGCCACCTGCCGCGGCCCGAACTCGATCAGGGTGTTCCCCAAATCAAAACAAACCACCTTCGTCTTCGCAAAAATCTCACTCATCATCCACATCACGCCCGCGCGCCCCCCTACCTACCCGCTCCACCTCCGGGCGCAAGCCTTTGGACCGCAGTGGCAGAGTGAGCCTGCGCACGCCAACCCCACTTTCGCACCCCCCATCCGCAATCCCTCCCCCGTGCCTGTCGGCGTCCCGCCGCGATCCCCAACCCACCCAACCCCCAATAACCAATAACCAACGCGCACCGTCACTCCACCAACTTCGCGATCCGCTTCGCAAAATAGAACATCCGCTTCAGATACTCAATGATCTCGGACTCCAGCCGGAACGCCGTCAACCGGTTCGGCTCCCCTGCCACCAAGCGCTTCGACAGATGGTTCTCGGCCCGATTGCTCAGCGCCTCAATCCGCGCCTTGGCCGCCGTCACCTCCGCCGCCACCACCGCATTATTCTCCACCACCGACCTGATTGCATTGGCCACCCCCACGCACACCTCCTTGTGAAACTCCTCAAGCAGCTCCTCCGTCTCAGCGCTGATGTGTAAGTTCGCATCACAACGATGGCGCCCCGCCGCCACCAGGCTGGTCTCCACCATGTCCCCGATGTTCTCGAAATAGTTCGCCGCTGACAAATACCGGTGCAGTCGCCCGGATTGCTGCTCCGCGAGGTTCTGCTTCGAAAGCTCCCCCAGATAGCTGATGACCGCACCGTGCAGCCCGTCGATCTCGGCGTCCGCCTTGCAGAGCTCGTCCAACTCAAGCCGGCTCCCGTGAATCACGGTCTTCAGCGAGTTCCGCGTCAACCGCAACACTGCGGCACCCAGGCGGCCCAGCTCCATCCGCACCATGTCCAACGCCAACCCGGGCGTCTCCAACAGGAAATCATCCAGGAATTTCGGCTTCGTCCCCCTCGCCCCCCCTTCCGGCCGGTCCGGCAACAGCCGCACCACCAACAAGGCCAGCGGCCCCGCGAACCCAATGAAAAGCAGGGTGTTCGCCACGTTGAAAATCGCATGCGCATTCGCAATCTGCCGGGGCACCTCCGCCGCCATCCGCGCCGTCCCCTCTAGCTCCGGCATCTTCGGGGACAGCTGCTCAACCAGCCCCCCCAACTGCGGAATGAAGTAATACCACAAAACCACCCCCGCCACATTGAACAGGACGTGCACCAGCACCGCCCGCTTCGCCTCCCGCGGCTTACCCAGCGCCGCCAAGCCGGCCGTCACACAGGTCCCAATGTTCGCTCCGAATACCAACCCAATCCCCCCCTCCAGCGAAAAGAACCCCTGACTCGCCAGGATGATGACGATCCCCGTGGTGGCCGCCGAACTCTGGATCAAGCCCGTGAACACCGCCCCGAACAAAATCGCCACCAACGGCGATTCCATGTGCTTCATCATCTCAATGAACGGCCCGTAGGACTGCAGCGGCCGCATCCCGTCACTCATCAGCTGCATGCCGAAAAAGATCAGCCCCAACCCCATCACCACACGCCCGTAGCTGCGCATCCGCTCCCCCTTCAGGACAAACTGCATCAGGAATCCCACCGCCACCGGTGCCAGCGCATACTTCGTCACCTTGAAGGCGATGATCTGCGCGGTGACCGTCGAACCAATGTTCGCCCCCATGATCACTCCGATCGCCTGCGTCAAATTCATCAGTCCCGCCGAGATGAACCCAACCAGCAACACCGTCGTCACCGAGGAGGACTGCACCACCGCCGTGACCGTGGCCCCCGCCAAGACCCCCGTGAAGCGGTTCGTCGTCACCTTCGCCAACACCGTCCGCAAGCCGTTCCCCGCCACCAGCTTCAAGGCGTCCGCCATGAACTCTATCCCCAGCAAAAACAGCGCCAGCCCCCCGAACAACTCCATCAGGATGCTGAAGACAGGCAAATCCCCGTTCGTCTTCAACTCCGTCAAGGCCAGCATCATCGGCCCGACTATCCGAAATCGGAACGCCTCGGGCAACAATTGATGCCGCCGATTCCGGCCCCCCAAAGTGGTGCTGGCTTCCAGCCTGTAAATGGGATGCTTCCGCAGAATCTGTGGGTAACGGAATGTGACCTACCAGCGGAATTCTTACGCCCCATATGCATCCCGCAGCACCTGCACGGTGTGCCGCACCCGCACCTCCGACCCCAGCCGCTGTAAATGCATCTGCAGCTGCGTCAAACACCCGATGTTCCCGCTCGCCACCACCGTCGCCCCCGTCGCCAACACCGCCCGGGCCTTCTGCGCCCCCAGGCTCGCCGCGATCTCCGGCTGATCGATATTGTAGGTCCCCGCCGACCCACAACAGAGATGCGCATCCCGCAGCTCCACCAAACGCAGCCCCGGCACCGCCTTCAGCAAGTTTCGCGGTTCCTTCCGGACCCCCTGCCCGTTCGAAAGATGGCACGCATCATGATACGCCACCGTCAGTTCCCGCCCCGAGTCCGGCACCGCCACCAATTCTCCCAGCCTCGCCAGATACACACTCACATCGCACACCTTCGTCACGAACTTCCGCGCTCCCTCCTCATCCTCCGTGCCCCGCAAAATCAGCGGATACTCATGAATCCCTGATCCACAACCCGCTGCATTCGTTAGCACGGCATCCACGTCATTCGGAAACGCCCCCAGGTTCCGCCGTGCAAAGCCCTTCGCCGACTCGTGATCCCCCACATGCCACGACAAGGCTCCGCAACACCCCTGCCCCTGCGGCACCACCACCTCCACCCCGTTCCGTGTCAGCACCTCGATCGTCGCCACATTGATGTCCGGGTCCAACACCTGCTGCGCACACCCCGCCAGCAGCGCCACCCGCCCCCGCCGCTCCCCCACCGCCGGATAGAACTCCTCCAACCGCACCCGCTTCGGCAACACCACCGGCAACAACTCCAGCATCGGCCGCAACGCCTTCGGCAACAATCCCGCCATCGGCTTCACCCACCCCGCCATCCGCGCCCCCGCCCGGAACCGCTCCGGATACGGCAGCGTCTCCAACACCATCCGCCGCCGCAACTTTTCCCCCCACCCCACCTCCCGCTCCCGCGCCGCCATGGCCCGGAAGGGACTGATCAAATCACGATACTGCACCCCCGACGGACAGGCCGGCTCACAGGCCAGACACCCCAGGCACGCATCCACATGCGGCAGGGCCGCCTCCAACTCCATCGCCCCCTCCAAGACCTCCTTCATCAGCACGATCCTCCCCCGCGGACTGTCACTCTCCCGTCCCAGCTCCCCATAGGTCGGACACGCCGGCAAACAAAACCCACAGTGCACACAACTGCGCACCGCCTCCGCCATCGCCCCACCCAGCGGCCCGTGTTTGCTTGTATCGATCTCGTGATTCATCGCTTCGCTCTACACTCCCGGAAACCGCCCCTCCGGATCCAGCGCCCGCTTCACCGCTCCGGTGATCACATCCTCCCGCCTCCTCCCCAACCAACGCCGCCCCCCTCCACCCATCAACAACCCCGACAACCCCTCCGCCTTCAATACCTCATCCACCCGCGACAACTCCCCCCGCCCAAACGCCAACCACCCCACCGCCGCACCCACCCCGTAATGCCGCACACAACCGCCCATCGCCTCCTCCAACCCCACCACCCGCGACGGCGTCACCGGCACCTTCACCAAACAATCCTCCCCCCGCGCCCACTCCATCTCACGCAAACTCCGCCAAAATCCACCTCCCTCGCTCTCATTCAGCCGCTCCGCCTCCCCCGGCCACAGCCCCTCCACCTCCCCGCACAACTCTTCCAACGCCTTCCCCGGCGCCCCGATCCGCACCCACACCGCCCCCGCCTCATACTCGATCGCCTCCACCTCAAGCCGCCCACTCGCCAGCGCCACGATCCGCTCCACCGCCATCCCCGCATCCGCACACCCCACCCGCAGCGTCGCCGTCTCCACCGCCTTCGGAAAGACCTTGAAGGTCACCTCCGTCAGCACCCCAAACGACCCCAGGCTCCCCACCAAAAATTTCGGCAAATCAAACCCAGCCGCATTCTTCACCACCCGCCCACCCGACCGCACCAAACTCCCCTCCCCATCCACGAACTCCACCCCCAACAAAAAATCCCGCAGCCCCCCATACCGAAACCGTCCCGGCCCCGACATCCCCGCCGCCACCGTCCCACCCAGCGTCGCCCCCGCCTCCACCCACAGCGGATCGAAGGGCAAATACTGTCCTTTCTCCGCCAAAACGGCCTCCACTTCGCTCGCCCGCGTTCCCGCCAAGGCCGTAAATGTATATTCCGACGATTGATACTCAGTAATCCCGCTCACCCCGCCCATCTCAATCACCGTCGCCCCCTCCCAATGCCCCAATCCGCGCTTCGTCCGCCCCCCAACCGCCACCACCCGACCGTGCGAACGCACCGCCTCGGCCACTTCTTCAGGATTGGATGGCTCCACTCTCATTCTCTCGAAATCACTCCCGCCTCCTCCAACGGATGCAGCCCCCGCAGCGATAAGGCCGGCGCCTCCTTCCCCGGAAACATCTTCCCGGGATTCGCCAATTCGTCGGGATCAAATGCGGCCCGAATTCGCTTCATCACTTCAATATCCTTCGCACTGAACATCTCCGGCAAATATTCACGTTTTTCCATGCCCACCCCGTGCTCCCCCGTGATCGATCCCCCCATCGCCACACACATCTTCAGAATCCGCCCCGCCAACTCCTCGGCATGCTCCAGCGCCCCCGCCTTCTGACCATCATACAAAATCAACGGATGCAAATTTCCATCCCCCGCGTGAAACACATTCGCCACCCGCAATCCCGCCTCCGCCGCCATCTCCCCGATCCTCCGCAACGCCTCCCCCAGTCTCGTCCGCGGCACCACCCCGTCCTGCACGATAAAGTCCGGACTCAGCCGCCCCACCGCCGAGAAGGCACTCTTCCTCCCCCGCCAAATCGCCATCCGCTCCTCCCCATCCTGCGCCACCCGCATCCCAAAGGCATTCGTCTCCGCCAAAATTCCGTCCAGCTTCTCCCGCTCCGCCGCCACCTTCTCCCGTGGTCCCTCCAACTCCACGATCAACACCGCCGCCGCTCCCGCCGGATACCCACACCCCACCGCCGCCTCCGCCGCCTCCACCGCCAGCGCATCCATGATCTCCAGCGCCCCCGGCAACAACCCCGACTCGATCACCGCCGCCACCACATTCCCCGCATCCTCCTGCGACCCATACCCCGCCAGCACGGTGTGATAACACTCCGGCTTCGGCAGCAACCGCAGCGTCACCTCCAAAGCCACCCCGAAGAGCCCCTCCGAACCACAAAACAACCCCGCAAAATCCGGCCCGACCTGCTCCCGGCTCCGCCCCCCGAACTCCACCACCTCCCCCGTCGCCAGCACCGCCTTGATCCCCAGCACATGATTCGAGGTCATCCCATACTTCAAACAATGCGCCCCTCCCGAGTTGAACGCCACGTTCCCCCCAATCGTGCAAATCGTCTGACTCGAGGGATCCGGCGCGAAATACAAGCCATACTGGTCCGCCGCCTTGCTCACCTCAATGTTCACCACCCCCGGCTCCACCACCGCCACCCGATCCAACGGATCCACTTCCACGATCCGCGTCATCCGGTTCAGCGCGATCACGATCCCCTCCTTCACCGGCATCGACCCACCCGACAACGAGGTCCCGCTCCCCCGCGCCACGAACGGCACCTTCGCCTCCGCACACCAGCGCACCACCGCGATCACCTCCGCCGCCGTCTCCGGCACCACCACCGCCCGGGGCCGCTCCCGATACGCCGTCAACCCATCCGACTCAAAACTCGCCAGATTCGCCGCATCCACAAACAAGCGCTCCGAGGGAATCAATTCCCCCAGCCTCGCCCATTCGTCCGGCAACCCACTCACGCCATCAGCCCCTTCAGTGCTGCCAACAACAGATCCACATTCCGCTGCGTCGCCGCATGCCCCATCAGCCCGATCCGCCACGCCTTCCCGGCAAACGGTCCGAGGCCCGCCCCGATCTCGATCGAATACTCCTCCAACAAGCGCCCCCGCACCGCCGCATCATCCACCCCTTCGGGCACATGCACACAGTTCAGCGTGTGCAGCGAATGCTCCGGCACATAGAAAATCCCCAACTGCGCCAATCCCGTCTTCAACCGCTCATGCATCACCCGATGCCGCTCAATCCGCGCCTCCAAGCCCTCCTCCAGGACAATCGCCAACGCCTCGCGCAAACCATAAATCATGTTGATCGGCGCGGTGTGGTGATAGGCCCGCTTCCCGCTGCCCGAGTAGTAATCCCGCAGCATCGACACATCGAAATACCAACTCTGCACCTTCGTCTTCCGCCCATCCATCACCGCCAGGGCCCGCTCCGAAAACGACACCGGCGACAAACCCGGAGGGCAGGACAAACACTTCTGCGTCCCCGAAAAAATCGCGTCGATCTCCCACTCATCCACCTTCAAGGAATGACCCCCCAACGAAGTCACCGCATCCACCACAAACAACATCCCCGCCTCATGCACGATCTTCGAAATCCCCTCCAACGGCTGATGCGCCCCCGTCGAGGTCTCCGCATGCACGATCGTCAACAACTTCGCCCCCGGATGCCGCCCGATCACCTCCCGCACCGCCTCCTCCGAAATCACCTCCCCCCACGGCGCCTCCACCGTGTGCACCGTCGCCCCACAGCGCTCGATGACATCCTTCATCCGCCCCCCAAAGACTCCGTTCACACAAACAATCGCCTCATCCCCCCGCTCGATCAAATTCGTCCCAATCGCCTCCATCCCCGCCATCCCCGTCGCCGACACCGGAAAGGTCAGCCTGTTCTTCGTCTGAAACGTCTCCCGCAACATCTCGCAGGTCTCATCCATGATCTCGATATACTGCGGATCCAAATGCCCCAAAGTCGGCGCGCTCATCGCCCGCAAAATCCGACTCGGCACCGTGCTCGGCCCCGGCCCCATCAAGATCCGCTCCGCAGGATTCAATTGCTTATACTCACTCATAAAAAAAGTTCGTTCCGCCCGGCCCCCGGCCCAGCCCGCTCATCCTCGCCCACCATCCCCCCCTGCCAACCAAAAAGAGGCAGGAAAGGCACCAGGTAAGAATTCTCCCCATCCGACCTCGTCCGCCATTCCTTCAGGCCCCCCTCCCGGGCCTACGGAGCGGGCACCACGTCCTTCAGCAAGTCCACCGGGCGGCCTCGGAGCCGCGCCTCCGCCCCGTCGGGACGGCGCGAAAGTGGCCCCTCGACGGCCGGCAGGTCCTCCTCCCGGACAACCCGCCGGATGATCTCGCGGCAGTCCAGTCCGGCATCGCCGAACATCTTCATGAACTCCAAGGTCTGCGCGTGGAGTTTCCCGCGCAACCCCGCGGAATCCGGATCGTTGAAGAGATTGCGTGTCTCCCCCGGATCGGCCTGCCGGTCGTAGAGGACATCGAACGTTTCCCGTCCGCCCGGGACGGGGGCCTCCGCCGGATCATGCAGCGCCACCGAGTAGGTGTGGCGACGCGTGTACACCCCGCGCCAGTTCAACGGCAGATAAAACAAGGGCAGGGCTTCCACCCCGTCGTCGCGGCCCGCCAGGATGGCCCCGGAGGTGTCGCGGCCCTGGCAGGTGGCGGGCACGGGCAGCCCCATCAAACCCAGAAGGGTCGGCATTAGGTCGAGCGTGCCGACGAGAAGGTCGCTCGTGCCCGGCTTCAGGCGCGCGGGCCACCGGACCAGCAGCGGCACCCGGCACGAGATGCTCTCGGCCCGGCCCTTGTGATTTGGAGCCCACCCGTAACTTTGCAGCATGTCGCCATGGTCGCTCGTGAAGACCACGATCGTGTTGTCCGCCAACCCACGCTCCTCGAGCTTCTCCATCAGCCGTCCGAAGGCCCGGTCGATCCCGCTGATCAGCGCCATGTGACCCTGGTAGGCACGGCGAACCTGCGGCGTGTCCGGAACGGTCGACCGCAACCGCAGCGCACCCGGGTCGTACAGCTTCAACAGGTCCTCCGGGGCGCTGTAGCCCTCGTGCCCCCCGCTCCAGTTGTGCGGCGGATGCCACGAGAGAAACAAGGCGAAGGGCTGCCCGGCACGCCGATCCACAAAGTCCATGGCCTGCCGGGTCTGCCCATCCGGCTCCCAGGCGTTATAGAGCTGCTTCGTCCTTCCGTCCTGGTCCCAGTAAAAGGCGTGGGCCGCGTCAAAGGAGAGGGTGCAGTTGTTGACGAGGAACTCGTCGTCGAAGCCGTAGCGGCACGGCCCGGGCGGCACGCCCCGCTCACGATCACCTCCGTAAAGATGCCACTTCCCGTAATAGCCGGTCCGGTATCCGGCATCGCGCAACACTTCCGCAAAGTAGGTGCCGTTGCCGGGCAGCATCTGCAAATCGTTCTGGATGGCTCCTTGGTTGAGCGGATGCTGGCCGCTGAACAGCATGCCCCGGTAGGGTGTGCAGACCGGGGAGTTGGAGATGCAGTGATTGAAGCGCACCCCCGCCAGCGCCAGCCGGTCAAGGCTCGGGGTCTGGATGTCCGGGTTGCCGTAACTTCCCAGCATGTCCCATGACTGTTGGTCGCTGAAGACAAACACGAGGTTGGGCCGGGCCGGAGCCGCGCCGGAGGCCGCCGCCGCAAGCAGGCCGCCCAACATCACCGCCAGACCGCAACTCTTTCCATACGTCATCACACCCTACAGGACGCAACCACGAGTCCGGGCTTTCACGAAAAATCCCATTCCTTGCCTCCCCGGCCCCGCCCTTCCGCCATTGCCCCGCGCCGACCCCCGCCTTCGTCCCCGCAATCCCACAACATCAAACGCCGCTGGAGCTGAAAAAGGAGCCTGTTCCTCATTCCGTGCCACCCTCACAACAACCAAAATCAGCGCCCTCCGCGAAATCAGCGGTTCCCCCCGGGTGTAAGACAAAATAGTCAAGCAGCCTTCGGTGTTAACTGGGATGGCGGCGGGTTCGCCAAGGTCGGCGGCCCCCCTCTGCAAAGGAGGGGACGGCCCGTTTTGCCGGGGAAGCTCCTCCCTCCCGGGGAAGCTCGTCCGTCCCTCCGGGACGAAGACGAAGAGAACTGAACCGGATACCCGAATGCCCTCCCCCCAAAGTCACCACTTCCATTCCCCAAAATCCGCCCTAAAATTTGTCCGTCCCCAGTCCTTTACCCTGGCTCTCCCGACCCGCGATTGGAAGAACCGCCAAATGCTCCCGTAATCAACTGAACACAATGAGGTTCCTCTGCCCCCACCCTTTCCTCCTCCTCCTCCTTGCCACGCCCCTCCTCCAGGCCGAACCCCCCGTCGACTTCAACCGCGACATCCGCCCCATCATCTCCGACCGCTGCTTCAAATGCCACGGTCCCGACGCCAAAAATCAAAAATCCGACTTCCGTCTCGATACCCGCGAACACGCCATCGCCGACCTCGGCGGCTACGCCGGCATCACCCCCGGCAACCTCGAGCAAAGCGACCTCCACCACCTCATCCGCTCCGACGATGCTGACGAGGTCATGCCTCCCCTCAAATCCAAACTCAGCCTCAACGACGCCGAGAAGGACCTCCTCGACCGCTGGATCAAGGAAGGCGCACCCTACGACAAACACTGGTCCCTCAAACCACTCCCCGCCGATGTCCCCCTTCCCAAGAGCACCGATTGGGTCCGCACTCCCATCGACGCCTTCATCCTCAAAGAGGCCACCGCCCAAAACCTCCAACCCACCCCCGAAGCCTCCCGCGAAAAGTGGCTCCGCCGCGTCACCTTCGACCTCACCGGCCTCCCCCCCACCCTCGCCGAACTCGACGCCTTCCTCGCCGATCAATCACCCCATGCCTTCGATAAAATCGTCGACCGTCTCCTCGACACCGACGCCTACGCCGAACGCATGACCAGCGAATGGCTCGACGTGGCCCGCTACTCCGATTCCTACGGCTACCAGGTCGACAAGGACCGCTTCGTCTGGCCCTACCGCGACTGGGTCCTCCGCGCCTTCCGCGGAAATCTCCCCTACGACCAATTCACCACTTGGCAACTCGCCGGAGACCTCCTCCCCGACGCCACCCGCGACCAGATCCTCGCCACCACCTTCAATCGCCTCCACCCGCAAAAGGTGGAAGGCGGCAGCGTCCCCGAGGAGTTCCGCATCGAATACGTCGCCGACCGCCTCCACACCTTCGGCACCGCCTTCCTCGGCCTCACCCTCGAGTGCTGCCGCTGCCACGATCACAAATACGACCCCATCAAAACCAGGGAATACTACCAACTGAGCTCCTACTTCGCCAACATCGACGAGGCCGGACTCTATTCCTACTTCACCCCCTCCATCCCCACCCCGACCCTCGAACTCTCCACCCCCGAACAGGATCAACAAATCACCAAAGCCGACGAAACCATCGCCGCCGCCGAGTCCGCCCTGGCCGCCGCCATCACCGCCTCCACCACCGCCTTTGAATCCTGGCTCCAACACCCCGGCGAATTCGCCTGGACCGGCCTCCTCTCCCACACCTCCTTCGACAACCGCAAGGGAGACGACCTCCCCGACAGCGTCCGCCCCGACAAACCCACCAAGAGCAGCAACAACAACGTCAGCGTCGACGGCGTCATCGGCCAGGGCCTCAAACTCTCCGGCGACGATCCCGTCAATCTCAGCGCCGTCGGCAACTTCAACCGCTCCGAACCCTTCAGCATCGGCCTCTGGATCAACGCCCCCGAAGCCTACGACCGCGCCGTCATTGTGAAACGCTCCAAGGCCTGGACCGACGCCGCCAGCCGCGGCTACGAAATCATCATCGAGGAGGGCAAACTCAGCGCCGCCCTCGTCCACTACGATCCCGGCAACTCCCTCCGCATCCGCGGCACCGCGCCACTCCCCGTCAACGAATGGCACCACCTCACCATGACCTACGACGGCTCCAGCAAGGCCGCCGGCCTCCGCCTCTTCCTCGATGGCAATCCCCTCGCCACCGAAATCATCCGCGACAAACTCACCCGCACCATCGGCGGCGGCGGCGATCCCGACCTCGTCCTCGGCGAACGCATGCGCGACAACGGCTTCAAGGACGGCCTCGTCGATGAACTCCTCGTCTTCCACCGCCAACTCTCCCCCCTCGAAGTCGCCCAACTCCACGACGGCAAATCCCTCAACGACCTCCTCACCGCCGCCACCTCCGGCAAGAGCACCTTCTCCCCCGGGACAAAACATCAATTACATCAATACTTCCTCACCAATCATCAACCATACCTCGACGCCCTCAAACAACTCTACGAAGCCCGCGACGCCAAACGACGCCTCCAGGAAGGCATCACCGAGATCATGGTCATGCGCGAAATGGAGCAACCCAAACCCTGCTACATCCTCCAACGCGGCGAGTACGACGCCCGCGGCGCGCAAGTCACCGCCGCCACCCCCGCCGCCCTCCCCCCCTTCCCCGCCGACCAACCCAACAACCGCCTCGGCCTCGCCCGCTGGCTCACCGAACCCTCCCACCCCCTCACCGGACGCGTCGCCGTCAACCGCTACTGGCAGATGTTCTTCGGCCGCGGCCTCGTCCGCACCTCCGAGGACTTCGGCAGCCAGGGCACCCCGCCCTCCCACCCCGAACTCCTCGATTGGCTCGCCCGCGATTTCATCAGCCACGGCTGGGACCTCCAACACCTCATCAAGACCATCACCCTCTCCGCCACCTACCGACAGGCCACCACCACCGATTCCAGGAGCCGCGAAATCGATCCCGAAAACATCTACCTCGCCCGCGGCACCACCGATCGCCTCCCCGCCGAGATGATCCGCGACAACGCCCTCGCCACCTCCGGACTCCTCGTCCAAAAAATCGGCGGCCCACCCGCCAAACCCTACGAACTAGCCGTCTCCTTCAAACCAATGGCCCCCGACAAGGGCGAGGGCCTCTACCGCCGCAGCCTCTATACCTGGTGGCAGGGCACCGCCCCCCCGCCGGTCATGATGACCCTCAACGCCTCCAAACGCGACGTCTGCCGCGTCTTCCGCGAAACCACCAACTCCCCCCTCCAGGCCTTTGTGCTCCTCAATGGACCCCAATTCGTCGAGGCCGCCCGGGTCCTCGCCGCGCACCTCCTCCTAAAGCACCCCGACGCCCCCGACGCGCTCATTGCCGAAGCCTTCCGCACCCTCACCAGCCGCCTCCCCTCCCCCCGGGAAGCTGCCATCCTCCGCGAACTCTACGACGAACAGCTCGCCCAGTTCACGGCCACCCCCGCCAAGGCCGAAGCTCTCCTCAAAACCGGCTCCTCCCCCGCCGACAAGACCCTCCCCGCCCCCCAACAGGCCGCCGCCGCCGTCCTCGTCAACACCATCATGAACCTCGACGAAGCCGTCACCAAACGATGAAGACCTTCCTCCTCACGTAGCGGCCTCCTTGTAGGAGGTCGGCAGTTCCTCCGCTCTCCCCACCAGGCCCCCCTTCCCCACCAACAACCGCCGCCCAACCTCCGCCCCACCCATGAACTTCTGCACCGGATTCTCTTCCCCTCTCGGCCTCGACCGCCGCCACTTCCTCCAAACCTTCGGCATGGGCTTCGGCGCCCTCGCCCTCGCCGACCTCCTCCACGCCGACGGGCAAACCCCCAATCCCCTCGCCCCCGCCGCCAAGGCCAAACGAGTCATCTTCCTCTTCCAGGCCGGCGGCCCCTCCCAGATCGATCTCTTCGATCACAAACCGCAACTCATCAAGGACCACGGAAAACAACTGCCCGATTCCGTCCGCAAGGGCCAGCGCCTCACCGGCATGTCCGGCAACCAGGCCAGCCTTCCCCTCGTCGGCTCCCCCTTCGCCTTCCAACAACACGGCCAAGGCGGCGCCTGGATCAGCGACCTCCTCCCCCACACCGCCAAAATCGCCGACGATCTCTGCTTCGTGAAATCCATGTACACCGAGGCCATCAACCACGGCCCCGGCGTCACCTTCATGCAGACCGGCTCCCAACTCCCCGGCCGCCCCGCCATCGGTGCCTGGCTCGACTTCGGACTCGGCACCATGAACTCCGACCTCCCCGCCTTCGTCGTCATGGTCACCAAAAACAAGGGTGGCCAACCCCTCGCCTCCCGCCTCTGGGGCAGCGGATTCCTCGCCGGCAAATACGACGGCGTGCAGTTCCGTCCCGACAAGGACGCCGTCCTCTACCTCAACAGCCCCGACGGTATCGAACCCGCCGACCGCCGACAGGTCCTCGACCACCTCCGCAAACTCCACGAACTCCAACTCGAACAAACCAGCGACCCCGCCCTCGAAACGCGCATCGCCCAATACGAGATGGCCTTCAACATGCAACGCTCCATCCCCGACGTCACCGACCTTTCCGACGAACCGGAAAGCACTTTCGAACTCTATGGCCAGGAGGCCAAAACCCCCGGCACCTACGCCGCCAATTGCCTCCTTGCCCGGCGCCTCGCCGAACGCGACACCCGCTTCATCCAACTCTATCATCAGGGCTGGGACCACCACGGCGGACTTCCCGGTGGCATCAAGACCCAATGCAAGGAAACCGACCAGGCCTCCGCCGCCCTCGTCACCGACCTCAAAAACCGCGGCCTCCTCGACGACACCCTCGTCATCTGGGGCGGCGAATTCGGACGCACCAACTACTGCCAGGGCAAACTCTCCGGCAACGACTTCGGCCGCGATCACCATCCCCGTTGCTTCACCATGTGGATGGCCGGCGGCGGCGTGAAGGCCGGCACCAGCCACGGCCGGACCGACGACTACTCCTACAACGTCGTCGACGGCGGCGTCCACATCCACGACTTCCACGCCACCCTCCTCCACCTCCTCGGCATCGATCACGAACGCCTCACCTTCAAATACCAGGGCCGCCACTTCCGCCTCACCGACGTCCACGGCAAGATCATCAAACCCATCCTCGCCTAAGAGGGAAATGCCCCGTCCCCCGCCCTGAAGGGGCGAGACAACAAAGCCCAGGGTCAGCGAGGAACGAGCGCAGCCCTGGGTTTCGGCCCCCAGCCCCTCCGCGCCCTGTAGGGGCGCGAGAAACCGTCCGCCCTGCCCTACCCGATCCGTTCTCGCCCTCTCCTTCCCGCTCCGCCCCCCCTCTTGGCCCATCACGACTTCCACCTTCCACCTTCCGCATTCCTCCTTCCACCTTCCACCTTCCACCTTCCACCTTCCTCCTTCCACCTTCCACCTTCCTCCTTCCTCCTTCCACCTTCCACCTTCCTCCTTCCTCCTTCCGCATTCCCCACTCCGCATTCCCCACTCCGCATTCCGCACTCCGCACTCCGCACTCCGCACTCCGCACTCCGCATTCCCCACTCCCCCTCCGCCTCCCCCTGCTGCAATACCCGCCCCCGGCGCATCGGCCTCTTTGTCATAGACATCGCAGGTGGTCGGGTCTACCAAACCAGCCTCAACACATCAAATCCCCCGAACCTCACCCACCAACCCCATGCGCTCCATTTCTCCCAAATCCACCTCCCGCATTCCCTCCCTCCGCCCCTCCATTCTCCCTATCCGACGTTCGATGTTCGGCGTGCTCCTCCTCACCTCCTCCCTCCACGCCGCCCCCCTCCGCTTCGACACCATCGCGGAAAATTTCCTGGACCCGATGGAGCTCTCCATCGCTTCCGACGGCAGCGTCTTCGTCCTCGAACGCGAAGGCCGCCTCCTCCGCGTCAATCCCGACACCGGCGGCACCTTCGTCATCGGACAAGTCCCCGTCACCGCCCTCCACGAATCCGACTCCAAGACCCCCTATGCCCGCGAGGATGGCGGCCTCGGCATCACCGTCGCTCCCGACTTCGCCACCAGCCAGCAACTCTACATCTACTACAGCCACCCCACCGAGATGCTCAACCGCCTCTCGCGCTTCACCCTCAAGGGCGGCCTTCTCGACCTCTCCTCCGAGCAGACGCTCCTCGATGTCCACACCGACCGCCGCGACCGTGTCTGCCACCACGGCGGCAGCCTCACCTTCGACCCCGCCGGAAATCTCTACCTCTCCACCGGTGACAACACCAATCCCTTCGAAAGCGGCGGCAAGGCCCCCATCGACGACCGGGACAAACGCGAACACTGCGATGCCATGCGCTCCGCCGGCAACACCAACGACCTCCGCGGAAAAGTCCTCCGCATCCACCCCACCAAGGACGGCTACGATATCCCCGCCGGCAACCTCTTCAAACCAGGCACCGATAAAACCCGCCCCGAAATCTACGTGATGGGTTGCCGCAATCCCTTCCGCCTCTCCCTCGATCCAAAAACCGGCATCATCTACTGGGGTGAGGTCGGACCCGACTCCCGCAACGCCGATGACAAGGGCCCCATGGGTTACGACGAGGTCAACCAGGCCAGGCAGGCCGGCAACTTCGGCTGGCCCTTCGTCATCGCCGACAACAAACCCTACCCCGTCGTTGACTTCGAGACCCGCAAGCCCGGCGAAACCACCGACCCCGCCGCCCCACGCAATCCCGGCCACCGCAATACCGGACTCGAAGTCCTCCCCCCCGCCCAAAAGGCCTTCGTCTGGTACCCCTACGGTGACTCCAAGGAATTCCCCGTCATGGGATCCGGCGGCCGCAACGCCATGGCCGGCCCCGTCTTCTACTTCGACGCCAAGCGCAAATGGAACCTCCTCCCCAGCGAGGATGACCACAGCCTCATCACTTACGACTGGATGCGCGGCAAACTCTGGAAGGCCAAACTCGACAAAAACGAGCAACTCTCCACCCTCGAGGCATTCGCCGAAGGCCTCCGCCACCCCATGGACCTCGAACTCGCCGCAGATGGCTCCTACTGGCTCCTCGAATACGGCTCCGGCTGGTATTTCAACCGCGACGGCCGCGTCCGCCGCATCCGCCCCGGCTCCGGCAACCAATCGCCCATCCTCGAAGTGGAGGCCGTCCCCGATCAACCCCTCACCTGGCGCGTGAAATCCGCCACCGATCCCGAAAACGAAAAGATCACCGTGCAATGGTGGCTCACCGTCGGCACCGCCGAACACCAGCTCGGCACCGGCTCCACCATCACCGTCCCCGGCGACACCGGCAGCGAACTCCGCGCCGTGGCCATCGACCCCGCCGACAACCGCACCATCGTCCGCATCCCCCTCCAGGACACCAACCAACTCCCCCAACTCGAACTCGAACTCGCCGACAACAAACTCGTCCCCGGCGCCTCCCTCGGCTTCAAGGTGAAGGGCCTCGCCGATCCCGCGCAAGCCGTGGTCCGCCTCCGCTACATCGCACCCACCGGCCACGACGCCGGCACCATCGAGCTCCCCACCCCCGTCGAGCACAGCCTCACCACCCGCCTCTGCTTCTCCTGCCACCAAACGGACGCCAAATCCATCGGCCCCCGCTACACCGACGTCGCCCTCCGCTACAAGGGCAACGACGCCGCCCTCGATACCCTCAAACAAAAACTCAAAACCGGTGGGGCCGGCACCTGGGGAGAAATCCCCATGCCCCCCCAACTCACCATCACCGACGAGGAAGCCGACGCCGCCCTCCGCGCCATCCTCGCCCTCGGCGAAGTCCTCGTGGAAACAACCGGCAGCGCCGAAGGCTCCCTCCAGGCCCCCAAAACCCTCCCCGGCCACGAACCCGGCGGCGCCTGGGAAATCACCGCCGAAGCCACCGCCCACCGAACCGCCCGCCTCCGCATCCCCGCCCAATAGGGAGCGCCCACACAATATGGAGCGCGGGTTTGCCCCCCGCCCCCCGCCCCCGCCCCCCCAACCCCAACCCCAACCCCGGACTCTGGACTCCGGCTTCCACCCTCCGCCCTCTCAACCCAACTCACCCAGATGCCTCCCGCAGTTGGACTCATCTCCCGCCCATTCCGGCGTGCCGCCGCAGCAGACGCCATACCTCCTGCACCGTCTCCCCGCGCGTCACCATCGAGGTGTGCGTGGCTCCCTCGATGATCACCTCCGAACGCACCCCTTCCAGGTGCGCACTCGTGTAGGGCACAATCCCGTCGGAACTCTCCAGCAACGGATCCGCCACCTTCTTCCGCGCGATGATGGAATGCACCTGCACCCCCTGACGCACCGGCAACGCCAACGTCGCGGGAAGCAGCGGGTTGTCCGGCCGCAACGAATTCACGCTGTTCGGCGGACGCTTCACCATGTTCTGGGCCACGTCGGTCAGGGCATCCACCACCACCAACTCACCCAGTACGGAGTCCATCAAGTCAAACGGAAAGCGAATAAGCCACGCTCCAATCTGCCCGATGGGGTTCGCCGCAATGTCACTGCCCCGATGTGGCGCCGCCATGAAAATGGCCCGGGTGATGTCGGGATTCGCCTCGAAATGCAATCGCTGCCGCAATTGCGCGGACTCCGCCGCCGACAACTCCAACTCTCCCAACGGACGCTTCAGAAAAAGCTGCTCCAGCTGGTCCCCCGAGTCGCGAATCTGCAGGTCCGATAATATCCCTCCCATGCTGTGACCGAGTATCACCATGTCCCTCATCTTCGCATGGTTGCGCTTCGGATCGTAGGTGTCCCGATACTTTACCAAGGCCTGACGCAGTTCACCGGAGCTGTTCTCGATGGGCGTCCCCGAGGGATAGTTGAAAAACACCATCTGATAGCGCTCCCGCACCACCGGGTCGGCGCGGAGGATGTTGACAAACGGCATCCAATCCTCCGCCGTGGACAACAGTCCATGCACGATGACCAGAGGGATCTTGTTCTCCCGAAACGGCTCGATCGTGAACAGCCCGGTCCGATCTCGGAACTTCTCCGGCCGCAGGGTCGCCAGAATCTTCTGCCCCTCCTTCTTGCGGTCATAGTAGTAGAAGGCCAGCGCAGCGGTGAAGTCACCCGCCAAGGTCACCTCCCGCCCATCGATCACCGTCCGCCCCTTCATCATCAGATCCTGCAGCCCCAGTGTGGCCCGCGATCCGGAAAAACGCACCGAGGCATTGAGCGCCAGAGAATGCCCGGATCCCGGCATGTGCGGCTCCGTCTTCACCCGCTCCGCAGTCCGCGGCCGGTGACCGATCATCGGCGCACCAAAACCCTCCACCCGAATCGGGGCAAGATCCACCCCTTCAAACTGCACCCACGCGGTCGGCACAATCAACTTGAAGTCCCGCGGATCAACGAACTCGGCACCAGTCGCCGAATCCAATTGATAGGTGCGCAGCACTCCGGGTGCCGTCGTCGTGCCCTCCGCCCGGGCATGCATCACCCGCGCCACCTGCACCGCACACTTGTTGTAAAGAATCCGCCCGGTTCCCAACTCCCCCCGTTCCGCCGCCTCCCGTGCCGACCGCTCCGTCAGGCTCATCGCATCCAGATACCGACCCAGCGCATCTTGCGGTTGATCCCCGACCAGACGATCCCCCTGGTCCGCACACAACTCCGCCAGCGCCAGACCCCGCGCGCCATTGGGCTCCGACCTGTAACGCCCGGCCAGCACAGCCATCGCCTCCTCCGGACGCTTTCGGTAAACCCCTCCCAAACCCTCCGCCTGCAAGGTGGCCTCCGCAGCCGCGGAGACGCTGGTCGAGTCACCCAGAATACGTTCCAACTGATTCGGCGCCACCGGCCGGTCCAGAAGGCGAACGCTCGGGCCGGAACAGCCCGCCAAGACAAGGGCCGCCGCTCCGGAAAGGATGTGGGAACAGGACCGCTGGAGGGATTTCATTCGGGGAGGGGGCGGGTGGCCTTGCCGGACCCTTCCGGCCTCGACAGATAGAGGGTGCCGCACCGGTCCACACAAGCGCTTTTTTCCCCGTCGCCCAACCTCCCGCATTCCGCCGCCTCTTCTCAAACCCCGCATTCAAACTCAAACCACTCCGGCCCCATTTCCTTCATCGGCTCCTTCAGCTTCTCCAACTCACTCGCCGCCCCGTGAAACTCCAGCCGCAGCAATTCCGAAATCTCCAACGCCTTCCCCAACAAATCCCCCACGTTCTCCAGGTGCGCCAACACCCCCTCCGCTCCTTCATACGCCTCCCGGCAGTGCACCACCTCGCCCTCCCTGATCGAAAAATCATAATACAAACACTTCTCCTCCTTCGCCGTCCGCTCCACAAACTGCGGCAGCAACGCCTTGAACTCCTCCAACTTCCCCGCCTGCACCTTGAAATACGGATGGATACTCACAACGGACGCCCCTGCAATACTCATAGTCCCCAATTCCTACCGCCCCGCCCTCCCCGACACCAGCACGAACCCTAGCGCTGTCGCAGAGAGTGGAACAAATGCCGGCAAGCTCTATCGCACTGCGGCGGCAAGATGAGAACGAACGCCGACACCGCATTCAAGCGGCACATCCGCAGCTTCTCCCCACCACCGCCGCCCCCAGCAATCACCCTCCACCCGCCGAGCAGCAGCGAGCACTTCCAAGCTCAGTATTCAGTATTCGGGGTTCAGGGCGTCCCCGCCCCCCCCACCGTCACAAAATCCCGCATCGCCTTCAGCTTCCCCTCCGCGATCCCCTTCACCCTCATCACGTCCTCCACCCTCTCATAGGGCTGCCCCGCGATAATCCTTTCTGCCAACTCCGGCCCAATCCCCTTCAGCTCCTCCAACTCCTCCTTGGTCGCCGTGTTCAAATTCACGGGATTTTCCTCATCAAACGGCGCAAAAACACCTTTCTCAAACGCCGCATCGAGCCCTGCCGCATCCTCTCGCTCCTTCGCCCGCAACTCCCGTATCTTCTCCGGCTCGCTCTTCTCCCAGATCCCCTGCCGCTGAAGTGCCGCGGAAACTTCAAGATCCTCCAATTGCCGCATCCACTCCTCGGAATGCATCCCGTCCGGCCGCAGCCGATTTTTCCCAAAGGCCCGGGCCAGCCCCTCCTCCACCAAAGTCGCCGCCAAATCAGATCCATCGGCCAAGGTCACAAAGCCATACACCCGCGGCTTCTTCGACCGACCCAGCGCATTCGCAAACGAGGTATGCACCGTGAATGGTTCCTTCAACAGCTCCTGCACTCGATTCTTGGCCACCGCGCCAAACTCCACCAACTCAGCTCCCCGCAACCATCCCAGCCCGACAAGATTCCACACCACCAAGCAAAGCAGCATCCTCATCCGCCCACCCTGCCAAATCCCCCCCCACTCTCCAAGCCCTATGAGCCCGCCCCTCCACACATGCGCCCCCCCCGCAAGGAGGGGCGTGCTCTGGGCGCCCTCTAAAACCCCTCCGAGCGCAGCCGAGCACTTCCAAGTCCAGTGTTCAGCCGCCGGCTTCTGGGTTCTGGTCTGCTAGCCCGACTTTCGCTATTGGGCGACTTTTCGAGCCCTGAGCCTTGAAGGAGCGTTGATTTGGTCAAAAGGTCTCCACCACAGGAATGGGACGGTGGATCTCGGGCGGAGCTTGGTCGGGGAGGGTGAAGCCAAGTTGGTCGAGCAGGAGTGCAGGCAGTAGGCGAGGAAGCTGATCATGATATGCGCCTCGAGTCGTCGGTCAAGCTGGTGATGGATGGGCCGCAGACTGAGGTCGCTCTTGAGAGTGCGGAAGCTTTCCTCGGCATTCAAGGATCTCCGATCTTCCTCCGGCTTCAAAAAGCGGGGTGCTGCTCCCGCCAGCGATCCGGAATTCTCCGGATTTTTCGGCCCTCACCCTGAATACCTGGGACCCGCCTCCCGTCTCACCCCGTGAACCCCGTATTCAACGACATGATGAAATCCCTAATAGCGGCGGGTGCCGTGATGATCACCGGCCTGTTGGCCACCGCGCCTCGGGCTGAGGCCGGATTGGAAGTTTCGATCGGCTGGGGCCAGCCTTACGTCAGTGGCCACGCCTCCTGCGGTTGCCCCATTTACAGTCGTCGGGTCTGCAGCGGCTATGACCGCTACCACCGTCCCGTCTTCTCCACCCACCGCGAGCCCTTCCATTGCGGATGCAAGGATTTTGAGAAGCGCCAAAAGGAGGCGCGAAAGTATTACGAGAGGCAGGAGAAAGAGCGCCGCGAATATTTCGAACGGCAGGAGAAGGAACGTCGCGATTACGAGAAGAGAATGGAGAAACTCCACAAGAAGTATCACAGGCACTAGGCGACCGGCCCCCTGCCCCAACGCAAAGTGAGGTGCCGGATCCCTCCCTTGGACATTTGATAATCCTCGTTCGACATTGAGTGTTCCCTCCTCCCTCACAGATTCGGCGTTCCCTCCGCCCCTTCCTCCGCTATCCTGGCACAAATGCCCGATCCGGATTTCCTCTCCCTCTCCCACCAGTTCCAACTCGGCATCCTCGATACCGAGCAACCCCACCCGCTCACCACCAACCTCTCCCACCTCGCCAACCACGACCTCCCCGCCGCCATCGCCGTCCTCAAAGAGGTCGATCACCTCGCCCTCTCCCTCCTCTCCACCAAACTCGACGCCCTCCCTCCTCTCGCCGCCGCCATCACCCGCACCATCGATCGCGGGGGCCGGCTCTTCCTCTGCGGCTGCGGCGCCACCGGCCGACTCTCCATCTCCCTCGAAATCCTCGCCCGCACCGGACTCCTCCCCGACGCCGCCGTCCTCGGCTTCATGGCCGGCGGCGATGCCGCCCTCATTCGCTCCATCGAACGCTTCGAGGACCGCCCCGCCTTCGGCAAACGCCAACTCGAAGACCTCGGCTTCCGTGACGGCGACCTCCTCATCTCCAGCACCGAAGGCGGCGAAACCCCCTTCGTCATCGGTGCCACCGAAGCCGCCACCACCCTCTCCACCGAGCCCCCCTTCTTCCTTTACTGCAACCCCGACGACCTCCTCATCCAACACGTCGAACGCTCCCGCCGCGTCCTCGAGAACCCCGCCATCCGCAAAATCAATCTCGCCGTCGGTCCCATGGCCCTCTCCGGCAGCACCCGCATGCAGGCCAGCACCGTCCTCATGGCCGCCATCGGCTTCGCCATGAAACACCACCGCGCTCCCGCCGCCCTCCCCGCCGACTTCGAGCGCTGGCGTCACTTCGCCGTCGAGGAATGCGACTGGTCCTTCCTCGCCCCCTTCATCACTGCCGAAGCCGATACCTACCGCGCCGGCGATTTCGTCCTCTACGAACCGGGTCCCTTCGGCATCACCGTCCTCACCGACACCACCGAGCGTTCCCCCACCTTCACCCTCTCCCCCTTCGAACGCTGCGGGGAACAGGATCAGCCCTCCCTCTGCTACCTCCGCATCCCCGAAGCCCACACCCCCGCCGAAGCCTGGCAACGCCTCCTCCACCGCTCCCCCCGACCTCTCGAATGGGGCGAACTCAGCGCCGTCACCGGCGCCGCCGCCATGGCCAGGTTCGACTTCTCTGCGGACGTCCTCACCCACCGACAACGCCGCACCCCCGCGGGTGCCCAACACCACCTCTTCCGCATTTCACTAGACGACAACACTCTCACCTGGACCTTCCGCCACCACGCCCACCACCTCCCCCTCCCGACCTGGATGGACGAACTCGGCCGCCATCTCCTCCTCAAACTCCTCCTCAACACCCACTCCACCCTGATCATGGGCCGCCTCGGCCGCTACGAGGACAACCTCATGACCCACGTCGCCGCCAACAACTTCAAGCTCATCGACCGCGCCATCCGCTACACCCGCCTCCTCCTCGAACGCCACCACCACCTCGACCTCCCCTACGACCAGGTCGCCCGGGTCCTCCTCCAACAACGCTCCCTCCTCCTCCCCACCGACCCCATCGTCCTCAAAACCATCGAAGCCCTCCTGAAATAAACATCCCCCCTACCTCTCCCCCATCCCCACCGCCCCCTCAAAGGCCTTCTCCATCTTCCCACGCAATTCCGCCACCTTCTCCGGATTCTCCGCCGCCAGATCCTTCTTCTCCCCCAGATCCTCCTTCAAATTAAACAACTCCACCCGCTCGGCCCCGCCAGCCTGGCCCTTCTTCTTCCCCTTCGCCGTCGGCTTGCCCTCACCCGCTCCGGCCCGGCCGTGCACCACCAGCTTCCAATCCCCCATCCGCAGCGCCGCCACCCCCGGCGACATCCCGCAATGCAGGATCACCTCATGCGGCGACTTCGCCCCCTCCACTAATACCGGCAGGATGTCCCGCCCGTCCACCGCGTGCTTCTGCTCCAGCGGCGCCCCCGCGATCTTCAACAAAGTCGGATACCAATCCACCCCGTGCAGCGGCTCCGCAATCCGCGTTCCCGCCTTGATCTTCCCCGGCCACGACACACAGGCACACACCCGCACCCCTCCTTCGTAAATAGTCCCCTTCCCGGCCCGCAGCGGCCCGTTGTCCGTCACCTTCCCGGGACTCGGACCACCGTTGTCACTGGAAAAAATCACCAGCGTGTTCTCCGTCATCTTCTCCTCCTCCAACGCCGCCAGGATCTGCCCGATCCCCTCATCCATCGCCGCCAACATCCCCGCATAGGTCCGCCGGATTCCCTGCAGATCACCATACGGCTCCTTGTAGCTGTCCGGCACTTGATGCGGTCCATGCACCGCATTGAATGGAACATACAAAAACAACGGCTTCGCCACATCCCGTTCCCTGATCACCCGGACCGCCTCCTTCGCGATCAAATCGCGTGCTGTATCCCTCGTCCGCACTCGGCTCGTCATTCCGATGCCAATCGCGGATCCCGTCCCGCATGTGCGTGAAGTAATCGAAGGCCCCCAACCACAGCCCATACTGCTGCTCAAACCCACGCGACATCGGCCGATACCCCGCCTCGAATTCCCCGAGGTGCCACTTCCCGCTGATCGCCGTCTGATACCCTGCCTCCCGCAGCGCCTGCGGCAAGGTCCGCTCGTCCAGAGGCAGCCCCCACTTCGCTCCCGGCCTCACAACAAAATAGACCCCCGTGTGCACCGCATAGCGACCAGACAGCAACGCCGCCCGCGTCGGCGAACACACCGGCTGCACATAAAACGACTCCAACACCGCCCCCTTCGCCGCGAGCGCATCCATGGCTGGCGTCTTGATCTCCTTCCCGCCGAGAAACCCCGCATCCGCATACCCCATGTCATCCGCCAGGATGTAAACGATGTTCGGCTTCCCCACCTCCGCCCCCCCCAGCGTCCCCACCACCCCGGCCATCACCCAGCAAAACAAATGCACCACCTTCATCCCCCTCCTACGCCCCCACCCC
>Ga0105050_10001059_pt1 | contig 41730 bp, 38 predicted proteins | sample FRY01_FD_78088 | JGI IMG/M metagenome (GOLD analysis project Ga0105050, IMG submission 78088) | Freshwater microbial communities from Lake Fryxell liftoff mats and glacier meltwater in Antarctica - FRY-01 | ecosystem: Environmental > Aquatic > Freshwater > Ice > Glacier meltwater ...
CAACCGGGACTTCAGCCTGCCCTGGCAGACCGGTTTGACTGGTCTCGTGGTCCGAAGCGATCTCGCCCCGGACGTCGAGTCGATCAACGACCTGTTCGACCCCAAGTACAAGGGCAAGGTCACGATGCTGACCGAGATGCGCGACACCGTGCCGCTGGTCATGGCGGCAGACGGAGTCGACCCGCTCGAAGCCACCACTGAAGACTGGCTGGCCGCGATCGACAAGCTACGGGAGAACGTCGACAACGGACAGATCCGTCGATTCACCGGCAACGACTACGTCCAGGACATGGCCAAGGGCTCGGTCGTCGCGGCGATCGGCTGGTCGGGCGACGCCGTCCAGGCCCAGGTCGACAACCCGAACATCGAGTGGCGCATGCCGACTCAGGGTTGCGCGCTGTGGTCGGACAACATGATGATCCCGGTCGGAGCGCCGAACCCGGCAGCGGCCTACGCGTTCATGAACTACGTCTACGAGCCTGAGAACCAGGCCCAGATCGCCGAGTTCGTGAATTACGTGAGCCCGGTCAAGGGAGTCAAGGAAGTCCTCGAGGCCAAGGATCCGGAGCTGGCCAACAACGAGCTGATCTTCCCGTCCGAGGAGTTCACCAAGAACTGCTGGAACCAGGTCTCGCCCCCGGGCGACCCGGCTCAGGTGAAGGAAGTCGAAGAGGCCTTCCAGAACGTGATCACCGGCTGATTCAACGGCTGCGGCGCTGACGGAGCGATGACCAAGGTGTCACCACACACATGACAACGCTCCGTCAGCGACTGCTGCCCTACGCCCTCCTCGCCCCGGGCGTCGTGTGGCTGATCGTCTTCTTCGTCATCCCCATGTACTCCATGGGGGAACTGTCCCTGAGGACCGGTTCCCTGACGGAAGGCTTCCAGCTCACCTGGGCCTTCGAGAACTACACCAACGCGATCTCGGAGTACAGCACCCAGTTCTTCCGAGCCTTCTTCTACGCCGGGACGGCAACGGTGATCTGCCTGCTGATCGGCTACCCCCTGGCCTATGCGATCGCCTTCAAGGGCGGCCGCTGGAAGAATTTGATGCTGTTCGCGGTGATCGCGCCGTTCTTCACGACCTACCTGATCAGGACGATCGCCTGGAAGACGATCCTCGACGACAGCAGCTTCGTCGTCGGTGTCCTCAAGACTCTCCAGATCGTGCCCCAGGACGGGCGCGTGCTGGCGACCAGCGGAGCGGTGATCGCCGGCCTCACCTACAACTTCCTGCCGTTCATGATCCTGCCGCTCTACGCATCGCTCGAGCGGCTCGACCTGCGCCTGATCGAGGCCAGCAAGGACCTCTATGCGAGCGCCCGGGTCACATTTTTCAAGGTGACCGTGCCGCTGACCATGCCCGGGATCATCGCCGGCATCCTGCTGACCTTCATCCCCGCGTCCGGTGACTACGTGAACTCGACCTTCCTCGGCGGCACCCAGCAGGCGATGATTGGCAACGTGATCCAGTCCAAGTACCTCGTGGTCAATGACTATCCGGTCGCCGCCGCGCTTTCCTTCACCCTGCTGGTGATCATCCTGATCGCCCTGGTCTTCTACATCAAGTTTGCCGGTACCTCGGCCCTGATGGGTGACGAAGACGAGAAAGAAACAGCATGAAGCGCGTATGGCGCTGGATCCGCGAGAACTCGACCATGATGGTCGCGATCCTGGTGCTGGTCTACATGCTCGCGCCGATCGCGGTGATCGCGCTGTTCTCCTTCAACGACCCGACCGGACGCTTCAACTTCGAATGGGTCGGCTTCACCACCCAGTACTGGCAGGACCCGTTCGCCAACTCCGAGCTGACCGACTCGCTGCTGCTCAGCATCCGGCTCGCTTTCTTCACCTCGATCGGCGCGACCATCCTCGGCACGCTGCTCGCGATCGCCCTGGTCCGGTACCAGTTCATGGGCCGCAAGGCGTCGAACCTGCTGATCGTAATCCCGATGGCCACGCCCGAAGTCGTGATCGGCGCCTCGCTGCTCTCCTTCTTCCTCTCCCCAGCCTTCCTGCCGATCAATTTCCAGCTCGGCTTCACCACCCTGCTGATCGCTCACATCATGTTCTCAATCAGCTTCGTCGTGGTCGTGGTGCGCTCCCGACTGATCGGCTTCGACCGCAGGCTGGAGGAGGCCTCAGCCGACCTCGGGGCCGCTCCGATTACCACCTTCTGGAAGGTGACACTGCCGCTGATCGCGCCCGGCGTGGCCTCGGCGGCGATGCTGTCATTCGCCCTCTCGATCGACGACTTCGTGATCTCCAACTTCAACGCCGGCGCCGAAGTCACTTTCCCGCTGTACATCTTCGGAGCCAACCAGCGCGGCATCCCGGTCGAGGTCAACGTGATCGCGACCATGCTCTTCACGGTCACCGTCATCGCGATGCTCGCGGTCATCTTCCAGCAGCGCCGGGCCGAGAAGATGGCCGAGCGCCGCGCCGACGACGACAAGGCCACCGTCTCCGTTCCGATCTGATCCGCGTCCGGGGCGACTCCGGCCCGAACGAACCGCCGCGAGGGCAAGCGGCCCCGGTCTTCGTGGCCGGTTCACTATTTTTTGGGAATGGGATACGAGACGCGGTTGCTGATTGGCGGAGAAATGGTCGAGGGCGAAGGCGCCGGGCTGGAGGTTGAAAACCCGGCCACCGAGGAGACGGTCGCCGCTGTCGCATCGGCCTCGGCGGAGCAGCTTGACGCGGCCGTGGCTTCGGCCCGGGCAGCGTCCCCGGAATGGGCCGCGATGCCGGGAGTGGACCGCACCCCGCTGCTGAGAGGGGTCGCCACCGCCCTGCGTGAGCGGGCCGAAGCCCTGGCGGCGATCATGACCACAGAGATCGGCCGGCCGCTGAGCGAGTCGGCCGACGAGGTCGAGTGGTGCGCCGCGTGCTTCGACTACTACGCCGAGGTCGCAAGATCCGAGATCGGCCGGGTGATCCCGCCGATCGAGTCGAGCCAGTTCGCCGTCGTGGTCAAGGAGCCGCACGGCGTGGTCGGATGCATCGTGCCCTGGAACTTCCCCCTGCTGCTGCTCTGCTGGAAGCTGGCGCCGGCCCTGGCCGCCGGCAACACCGCGGTCTGCAAGCCGTCGGAGATCACGCCGCTCTCCACGCTCGCCCTTGCTGACGTGTTCGCCGAGCTGCCGGCCGGCACGGTCAACCTGGTCGCGGGAGCCGGCGAGACCGGTGCCGCAATCAGCAACCACAGCGGGATCGACTGCGTCGCGTTCACCGGATCCGTCGCGACGGGCAGAAAGGTCGGTATCGCCTGCGCTTCCCGCAACGCCCGGGTCAACCTCGAGATGGGTGGCAAGGACCCGTTCATCGTCTGCTCCGACATCGGACCGGAAGGAGTCGAGGTCGCGGCCCGCGGCGGTGCATGGGCCGCCTTCCTCAACGCCGGACAGGTATGCACCTCGTCCGAGCGCTTCTACGTGATGGAGGATGTCTACGACGACTACGTCTCTGCCTTCGTCGAACATACGAAGACCCTCGTGGTCGGGGACCCGCTCGACCCGAAGACCGACATCGGCCCGATGGTCTCGGCGATCCAGCGTGGCAAGGTGGTCGCTCAGATCGAGGCTGCGGTCGCCGCGGGTGCGGAGTTGCTGGTCGGCGGTGGCAACGCGGGCCGCGAGCGCGGCCACTACCTCGAACCATGCGTGCTGACCAGCGTGCCCGAGGACTCGGACCTGCTGACCGAAGAGACCTTCGGGCCGGTGGCACCGATCGTCCCGGTGGCGTCGCTCGACGAAGCGATCGAAAAGGCGAACTCGCTCGACTTCGGCCTCGGGGCAAACATCTACACCCGTGACCTGAGGACCACCATCCGCTGCCTGAAGGAGGTACGGGCCGGTTCGGTCTGGATCAACGACCCGCTGACCGACAACGACGCCGGCCCTTTCGGCGGGTTCAAAAACTCAGGGATCGGCCGCGAGCTGGGAACCGAGGGCCTCGATGCCTTCCGCGAGGCCAAGCACGTTCACATGGACTCGGTGATCGAGGTCAAGGACTGGTGGTACCCCTACGGATGAGCTCCCGTTCAGGAGTTGTTGCCGGCACTGCCGCAGTCGATCATTCCGTAGTCATCAGCGATCGCGTCGGCCTCTTTCTGGACGGCCTCGCCTTCGTTGACGCCGGCCGTTATGCCGGCGGTGTCCTGGATCCTGATCGAGTCGGCGACATCGCCGGCGGTGATCACCTGCTGGCGGCCGAGGGCGACCCAGTCGTCGACCGTCTGCTCGTCACCTTCCGGGGGCACCCAGGGCCACGATGTCGTCCAGGGATGTGGTGATCCCGGCCGTGGTCTCTTCGAAGAGCGTCGCGGCTCCCTCGAAGTCACCGCTGTCGAGCGCCGCCTGGAAATCCGCATCGCTCGCATCCGCACTCGCCGAGTAATCGGCACAGATCTGGTCTGCCTGGGCGATGAAATAATCCTTCGAAATCGTGTCTGAACCTCCGCCGCCGCAGGCCGCAAACAGAGTGCCGCACAGAACGAAGCTGACCGCAAGTGCCGGGAGCCGGGAACCGCCAGAACTGAGACCCATCATCTCCCCTTCGATAGTTAGGCGGCGATCACAGCCCTTGCGCCACATGGACTCCAGAGTCTCCGCGTTCGCCGGAAGGTGATTCCGGTGGCCCTGTGGCAGCCCGGACAGACGGCAATAGACTGGCTCCATGCTCAACCAGGATCAGACACCGTATGTCGACACCCTGCTCGAGTTCGCCCAGAGCGACCCGGGGAGGTTCAACGTGCCCGGCCACCAGGGCGGGATGGGTGCTGACGAGTCGCTCCACCTGCTGGTCGGACAGACCGGCCTGACCGACGACATCCCCGCGCTGATCGAAGGCATCGATGTCGGTGAGGACAACCCGTTCCAACAGGCCCAGCAACTCGCTGCCGAGGCCTGGGGCGCCGCACGCACCTGGTTCCTGGTCAACGGTGCCTCGCAGGGCAATCAGGCGATGTGCCTGGCAATCGCCCACATGGGTCCCGAGATCGTGATCCAGCGAAACGTCCATTCTTCGGTGATCGACGGCATGATCATGGCCGGCCTCAAGCCGACCTTCGCCGCCCCGGAGGTGGATCCGGAACTCGGCGTCGCCCACTGTCTGACGCCCGCTGCGCTGGCAGACGCACTTGACCGGTGCCCGAACGCTTCGGCCGCCGTGATCGTCTCCCCGACCTATTTCGGTGCCGCGGCAGACGTAGCCGCGCTGGCCGAGGTAGCGCACTCCCGCGGCGTACCTCTGGTCGCTGACGAAGCCTGGGGCGCGCATCTCCATTTCCACCCCGAACTGCCCCGGGATGCACTCGATTCCGGAGCGGACCTGGTCATCTCCTCGACCCACAAGATCGTCGGCAGCCTGACCCAGTCGGCGATGCTCCACCTCGGACACGGCGGCCGTTTCGAGGCCGCGATCATCGACCGCTGCGTCAGCATGACCGAGTCAACCAGCCCGAATTCGCTCTTGTGCGGATCACTTGACGCAGCCCGGCGTCAGGCGGCGATCTACGGCGAGCAGATGCTCGGAAAGACGATCGAGGTCCTGCATGAGACCCGGGCCGAACTTCGCACGATCGACGGAATCGACGTCCTCGACCACAGACTGCTGGACAACGAGAGTGTGATCGGCTGGGACCCGCTGCGTCTGACCATAGACGTGCGCGGCACCGGGACCACCGGCTACCGGATCGCCCACCTGGCCCGTGAGATGGCCAACGTCAACCTGGAGCTTGCTTCCGACACAGTGGCTGTGGCCGTGTTCGGGATGGGCACCGGAACCCGGGCGAGGGCGAGGCGCCTGGTCGACGGCCTGCTCACCGCACTCGAGCACCTCGAGTCGAGCCCGCCCGAGCACAAGCCGGAATTCGCACTGCCGCCTCCATGGGGAGAAACGGCGATGACGCCGCGTGACGCATTCCTCGCCCGCCAGGACACGGTCCCGTTCAGGGACGCCGAAGGACGCATCTCGGCCGAGCCGCTGGCCACATACCCGCCCGGCATCCCCAACGTGCTGCCCGGCGAAATACTCACCCGCGAGACGCTTGATTTCATCGCCGACTCGATCAACCACGGTGGCTACGTTCGCGGCGCCGCTGATCACGACCTGACCACCCTGCGTGTAGTCGCTCAGTGAGCGAAACGGGCGAGCAAGGCTTTCGGACGCTCGACCCCCGGTTGCGCTTCGAAGGTCCTTAAAGGCATCTAACTGGCGGCTTTTCTTGACGCCTGTCAATCCTTGCTTCAGAGCGCAATCTGACGTATTCGGAGTAGCCCGGTCGCAGTTCGAGTTGATCCAATGCGGGGCGATCGCCCGTAGGTGAGGGGTAGGCCCAGAAGATTGACCCAAAAGCCGGACTCTCCGGCATGACACCCAGTCATTCGAATCCGTTCCAACCAGGAGGTTGAACCAAATGCCCCGCAAGTCACTGATAGCCCGCATCACCGCGGCGATTCTCATGATCGCCGCCCTCTCGTTCGCCGTAACCGCATGTGGTTCCGACGACAGCAGCAGCGACAGCACTTCGGCTCCCGAGCCCGTCGCCCAGATCGACCCTGTAACCGGCGTATCCACCCAGGTCACCCTTGATGCCGGTTTCGTGGACGCACTCACCGCGCTCAAGGTCACCCCGGCTCCGGTCGGCAAGGCCACGATCAGCAAGGACGGCGTCGCCGACTTCCCGATCACCGGCGGGAACGTCACTTACTACGACCCGGCATCGGACTTCCGTCCTTTCGTTCAGGGAATCCTGATGCACGACGGCAGCGGCCTGAGCCTCACGGCCGGCAAGACCGCAGTCGAACTGACGGACTTCGTGATCGATCCAGGCACTTCGACGCTGACCGGCACCGTTTCGGTCGGTGGCAAAGTTGCCGCGAAGGACGCCCTCCTGTTCAACCTCGACGGCTCGACCCTCAAGCCGTTGATCTCGAACGCGGACGGTTCGGCAACCCTCGAAGGCACAACCGTGACGCTCTCGGGTGACGCTGCTGCACTGCTCAACGACACCTTCGGGATCACTGATCTCAAGGGTGGCCTCGTGATCGGCATCTCGGCCATCACGGTCAAGGGCTAGCCGCCTGGAGTTCGGTCTTCACGACCTGACTCCTGCGACTTCGCTCGTAACGGCGCCGGACCCCAGGGTCCGGCGCCGTTTTCCTTCCCGGAGCCAACCTCAGTCGAGGGCGGGTCCCAAAGTGACGCTTGACCCCCGTCGGCGTACCGACCAGCTTGAGGAGAACACGTTCAATTCGGTAACCCGAGCCCCGTTGCCCGAGCACCGTTACCCGCGCAGGTCCGGTCCCGTCCCAACCAGGCGGTACTTCATGAATATTCGACGACTCCGACCCTCGCCCTCGATGGGCGTGGCCTTGCTCGCCCTTGCGATCGCCTTGAGCGGCACCGCGTACGCGGCGAACAAGATCGGCAGCAACCAGATCAAGTCGAACGCGGTGACAACAGCCAAGCGCAGGAACAACGCGGTCAATCCATCAAAGACCGCCGACTACGGGACGATGCTCAACGGAACCCGGCTTGCAGCCACCGACGGCCCGACTCTCGACGCGGCCAGGTCCGCTGCACCCGCGAAGGTCCTGTTCCGGAAGGGTCCATTGACCGTCTACGCAAAGTGCTAGCGGGATTCGGTCCTCGATGAACTCGAGGGAGCTCTGTTCGCCCGGACGACCCGGGACTTTTCGATCATGGAAGGAGCAAACGACCTCTCCGGAGGACCGGCCGCCACCGATTACCTGAACCCGAGTACGCCGGAAAGCGATCGAATACTCGACACCGGGCAGGCCAGCGGCCCCGGTACGGCATACGCCGAGGACGAAAACATGATGGCCGCGCCCGGCGGGCCGATCATCTCGATGGTGACCGGGATCGCAGTCAAGAACAGACCGGTATTCGCCGACGGTCCGGGCAACGCCTGCATTTTCCAGGGAGCGGCCTTCGGCTGATCCAGCTGAGAGCGACGAGGCGACACCGGAGGCGCGGGCCAGGATGCCGCGCCTCCGGGCCTCACCGCCCTGATCAGCCCGGGCTCCGCTCGATCAGCTCGACCCGGTAGCCGTCGGGGTCGCGGACGAAGCAGATCAGTGACCCGCCGGCACGGACCGAGTACGGCGGCCGTTCAGGCTCGATGCCCATGCTCGCCAGTCGACTCAGGGCCTCTTGCATGTGCTCCACCGTGATCGCTATGTGGCCGTATCCGGTCCCGATCTCGTATGGCTCCTTCTGGCCGAAGTTGAAGGTCAACTCGAGCCGGGGGCCGTCACCCTCGAAGCCCATGAAGACGTTGATCGCCTCCTCACGGATCGGCATCCGGCGCATTTCCTTCATCCCGAGCTGTTCGTAGAAGGTCACCGACCTCTCTACGTCCCGGACCCGGTAACAGGTGTGAATCAGTTCTGACATACCCCAACCCTAACCGGAGCCGACCGGGTGAGACGGTGGCCGGGCCCAGCACCGGAGGCGGTGGCGCGATCCGGCGGGGGCGTGAGGTTATCGTTCAGCACATGTCCACATACGAACGCATCGCCGAACTTCACGTAGAGATCGACTCCTACGTTCTGGAAGGCCTGGCGATCCAGCCCTCGCCCGAGTTCGAGCGCCTGACCACCGTCATCCAGATGATCTCGGACGGACTCGTCGGCAACGGCGAAGACATCACCTATGAAGGCCTCGACGCGATCGCCCTGCAGGACGCCGGCCCGGTGCACGACCTGACCGGCCCGCGCACGATCGGCGAGCTGTGCGACCTGATCGGCGGGCTCGACCTCTTCCCGACTCCGCCTGAGCGCGAGGTATCCCGGCTCTACCGTCGCTGGGCCTTCGAGTCGGCGGCCTTGGACCTCGCTCTGAAGCAGGCAGATACGACGCTTTCCGAATACCTCGGCCTCGAACTGCGCCCGCTCACTTTCGTTGCCTCGATGGGGCTGAAGGGTCCGGACGGAAGCTCGGACATCAACACCATCAAGGCGAAGCTCGCGGTCTACCCGGACCTCCAGTTGAAGCTCGACCCCGCGCTCGACTGGGACGATGATCTGATCGCCGAACTCGCGGCCACCGGAGCAGTGAACACACTCGACCTGAAGGGTCGGTACAAGGGCACCGTGGTGGACATCGATACCGACCCGGACCTCTACGCGCGCCTTGCCGAAGCCTTCCCCGATGCCTGGCTGGAGGATCCTGACATCAACGACGAGACCCGCCCGATCCTCGCCCCCCATATGGACCGGGTCACCTGGGACGCGCCGATCCACTCGGTCGGGGAGATCGAGGCACTCGAGTACCGGCCGAAGGTGATCAACATCAAGCCGTCGAGGATGGGTGGACTGAAGTCAACCTTCGACGCCTATGACTTCTGCCGGCACGAGGCAATCGGTGCCTACGGCGGCGGACAGTGGGAACTCGGGGTCGGCAGGGAGCAGGTCCAGTACCTGGCCGCCCTGTTTCACCCCGACAACGCGAACGACACAGCGCCACGCGGCTACAACGCAACCGTGCCGGACGCTGGACTGCCGACCAGCCCGATGGAAGTGCCCGGAATCGGCTTCGGGATCCCGCACTGAGCAGCGACGGTGGCAAGTGCGAGTCAGGTATGCCTAACCGGATGGACGGCCGAGCTAACTCGGAGCCTTCGCTACGGTGAACTGACCGGAATCGATCAACCCCGAACCTGCCCGAACCGAATCCACCTGAGAACAGGAGCCCGAAATGGCCAAGAAGAAGAAAAGCTTCGCCGACGCCCTTAACGCCCAGATCGCCAACGAGTTTGCCGCCTCCCAGAGTTACGTCGCGATGGCCGTGTACTACGACAGCGAGACCCTGCCCCGGCTTGCCGCCTTCTTCTACCGCCAGGCCCTCGAAGAGCGTGAGCACGCGATGATGATGACCCAGTTCCTGCTCGACACCGGCAGCGAGGCCAGGATCCCCGGGGTCAAGGCGCCGGAGGCCGGGTTTACCGACGCAGCCGACGCGGTCCGCCGCGCGCTCGCTCAGGAGGAGAAGGTCTCCGATGACATCTTCGCCCTGGTCCATCTCGCCCGCGAAGTCGGTGACTACCGCGCCGAGCAGTTCATGCAGTGGTTCGTCAAGGAACAGGTTGAGGAGGTCTCGCTGATGGGTGACCTGCTCAAGGCGGTCGAGCGCTCGAAGGACAACCTGATGCTGGTCGAGGAGTACATCAGCCGCGAGGGACTCGGCGCGGAAGGCGCGGACCCGACCTCCCCTCCGGTTGCCGGCGGCGGCTGAGCCGGAGCTTCAGTCCGATTCGGGCCGGCGCAGCGGTGCCAGCACACCGGTCCATTCGGCCACGCCGTCGAGCATGCGGCCTGCGCCTTGAACCACGGCGTCGGTAGGTACGAACCCGCCTTCGTCATCGATCATGCCCGAAACGAACGGGATCGGCACCGCTGCCGGGACCGGCATCAGGTTCAGCTGCAGCAGAGTCGGCTTCAGCGTCTGAACGCCGCGCATGCCGGCGGAGATGCCGCCGTAGCTGACCAGGCCAACCGCCTTGTGCTTCCACTCGGCGCTGAGGAAGTCGAGTGCGTTCTTCAGCGCCGGGGAGACGCCGGCGTTGTACTCGGGCATGACAAAAACGAAAGCATCGGCCGCGTCGATCGTGCGGCTCCAGGCTTTGGTGTGCTCATGGCTGTACTTGCCCAGATGCGGCATTTCCGGTTCGTCCAGGAAAGGGAGGTTGACCTCGGCCAGGTCGACAAGCGTGACTTCGAAGCGCTCGTCCGCCTTCGCCAGAGCCTCGATCCAGAGCCCTACCGGGAGGCCGGCCCGGACCGGACGCATGCTGCCGATGATGATGTGGAGTTTGATCATGGGTCTGGAGCCTACCTGCGGGCCGCGCTCGCTCCCTACCCGCGCCCGTCTCGACCGAGCCCTTAGGCTCCCCGGCGCGATGACCGACCAGCGAAGCCGTCCCCCGACAGGCCCCGAAGACCGCCTCGACCCCGATGAGATCGAGGCCTGCCTGAAGGTGATCGCCGCGCTCGACCGGCTGCCGGTTGACCACCCCGACTCGCTCACCGTCCAGCAGGCGACCGCCGGCCTGTACAAGTCAGTCAAGCGCCGGCGCCGGCAGGAGAAACGCCGGGCCGTGGTCGAACACGACGCCGCCGTGACCGCCCGGACTGCAACCGCCAGCCCCGGACGGATCGACGACGAAACGGCGGGACTGTCGATCGTCTCGGAGGCGCGCGGAGCCAAGGCAGGCACACTGAAAGAAACGCGTGCCTGTTACATCTGCAAACAGCGCTACCTCGAGGTCGACGCCTTCTATCACCAGCTCTGCCCCGACTGTGCCGCCTTCAACCACGAGCGCCGCGATGCGCGCACCGACCTCACCGGCAGGCGGGGCCTTCTGACCGGGGGCCGGGCGAAGATCGGCATGTACATCGCGCTGCGCCTGCTTCGTGACGGCGCCCACACCACGATTACCACCAGGTTCCCGCACGACGCCGTGCGCCGTTTCAAGGCGATGGATGACAGCGACGACTGGATCGAGCGCCTCGACATAGTCGGCATCGACCTGCGTGACCCGGGCCAGGTGATCGACCTCGCCGAGCACGTTGCCTCAAAGGGCCACCTCGACATCCTGATCAACAACGCCTGCCAGACCGTGCGCCGCAGCCCCGGCGCCTACGCCCCGCTGCTGTCCGCCGAACAGGGCGAGCTGCCCGCCGGAAAGTTGCCGCAGATCGAGACCTTCACCCGTCCCGACCGTGAGGGCCATCACCACCTGACCTCGGGGGCGGCCGACCACTGGGCGCCCACCCCGCACGCCCTGACGGCGATGTCGCTGACTGCCGGCTCCGCCAACTTTGATCTGATCGAAGAAGAAAGAGCGATCGACGCCGGTGGCCTGGTGCCGGACCAGGTGTCGAGCAACAGCTGGATCCAGCCGGTGGACGAAGTAGACCCGGTCGAGTTGCTCGAAGTCCAGCTCTGCAACATGACCGCACCGTTCATCCTGGTCAGCAGGCTGCGCCGGGCGATGGCCGCCGCGCCGGCCAGACGAACCTACGTGGTCAACGTCTCGGCGATGGAGGGTCAGTTCTCGCGTGGCTACAAGGGGCCGGGTCACCCCCACACCAACATGGCCAAAGCGGCGCTCAACATGCTGACCCGGACCAGCGCCCAGGAGATGCTCGAAAGCGACGGCATCCTGATGACCGCGGTCGATACCGGGTGGATCACCGACGAGCGCCCCCACACCATGAAAAAGCGCCTCGCCGAAGACGGCTTCCACGCACCGCTCGACCTGGTCGACGGCGCCGCCAGGGTTTACGACCCGATAGTCCGGGGCGAGCAGGGCGAGGACCTGTTCGGCTGCTTCCTCAAGGACTACCGGCCGTCGGCCTGGTGACAGGGCGCCGTGCACGCGGTCCGGCCCGATCTCTCGGGCAGGTCCGGCGACGGGAGTGACGGGACTCGAACCCGCGGCCTCTGGCGTGACAGGCCAGCGCTCTAACCAACTGAGCTACACCCCCGTGAGGCGGGCGGCCGTGAAGCCGACCGGCGGGGATTATCGCAATGTCCCGGCCCCGGCGTAAGCTGGCGCCATGAAACTCTCTACTTTCGACGCCGGAAACGGCCCCCGAGCCGGCGTTCTTACCGAAGACGGAATGCTCGACGCATGGCAACTTCTCGGCAATCCGGACGGCTCCGGGCTGCGGGATCTGATCGCCGGGGGACACCTCGACGCGCTCGGCGCAGCGCTGTCCGGCGGAGCGGCGGCGGCCTCCCGCGCGGCGGCCCTCGATCCGGACTCAGTGACCCTGCTGCCACCGGTCCCCGACCCGGAGAAGATCATCTGCATCGGCCTCAACTACCGCTCGCACGCCGAAGAGTTCGACCTCGAGCTGCCGAAGGCCCCGACTATCTTCGCCAAGTACCGCAACGCATTGACCGGCGACGGACAGGCTGTGGAGCTTCCGGGAGAGAGCGAAAAGGTGGACTTCGAAGCCGAGATCGCTTTCGTGCTCGGCCGACAGGCAAAGGACGTGCCGGTCGAATCTGCTCTGGATTACGTAGCCGGGTACACGCTGCTGAACGACCTCTCGGCCAGGGACCTCCAGTTCCTGACACCGCAATGGATGCCCGGCAAGGTCTTCGACGGCTCGGCTCCCTGCGGCCCCTTGCTGGTCACTCCCGACGAGGCGGGTCCACACGACTCGATCGCGATCTCACTGACCCTGAACGGTGAAGAAATGCAGAGATCAAGCAGCGGAGACCTGATCTTTTCGGTTCCGGAGCTGGTCAGCCACCTCTCCCGGTGGATGACCCTGGAACCCGGAGACATCGTCTCCACCGGGACCCCTTCCGGCGTCGGCAGCGCGCGCAAGCCCCGGATCTGGCTTCAGGACGGCGATGAGCTTGTCGTCTCCTCGCCCCGGCTGGGCGATCTCCGGACGACGATCCGGCGCGAGAACTGACTCAGTCGAACTGACTCAGTCCGACCGGCCGGGCAGCTTTGCCCCGGCGATCTCATCTCTACGAGGCGCGATCGAGGCCGAAAGTGGACCGTCCGCCGAAGCGGCAGAGACGCCGGCCGCGACCTTTCCGGAGCGGGCCGCGGACCATCGGACTCTCACCGGCTGAACCCTGAGCAGGCGATTCCAGGTCGAGTTGCCGGCTACCCCGTCCACCTTGAGCTTTCGACTGGCTTGGAACCGGCGGACCGCCTGCGAGGTACGGCTGCCGAAGATCCCGGTGACGGGGATCTTGAAGCCGGCACCGTAGAGGTGCTGCTGAAGCCACACGATCTGGTCACCACGGGCTCCGCGGCGCTGGGTCGGATGAACTTTTACCGGCCGGTATCCGGGGACCGGCCCGCCGACCGTCTTGCCCAGGGTCGCCCACTCGGCGGCATTCGACTCCTGCCAGGACCACCAGCTCGGAGCCGATCGGTAGTTCAGCATAATCCGGCGGAACTGGATCAAGTCCCTTGCCCTGGGGTTCATGTAGGTCTGACCGACCGGGTAGATCGGCCGCCCGTACATGCGGTTGTAGGTGTAGGTGGTCTCGACTGCCTCCCTGACCGAGTCGCCGATCGCCTTCCAGTAGACCTGCGGCAGGTTGTCGGTCGCCGCGCCGGGGCCGAGGAAAACCGAGTACGGAAAGCCGGGGTGGTAATGCGCATACGGGAAAGTGCTGAGCGAGAGCCTGAACCGCGGGCCGACCAGCTGGCGCAGTTTGCGGATGTAGAGGTCCGCGCCCGAGTAGTTGCCTTCGTACTCGGTTTCAGCGTCGATCACGAAGCAGTCGGCACCGCGGCGCTTGGCGACCGCCGAGACCTTGGCCTCGCCCACCGGGTTGCGGCCGTAGACGTACTGCCAGCCGCAGACCTTGAGGCCGGCACGCTGGAAGCGGTCTACCAGCGCCGGGGTGAACTGGCTCCAGACATTGGTGCCGTCCCCGGACTTGATGTAAAGAGTGCCGATCCGGGCGCTCCTGGCCCGGGCGACTATGCGGTTTATGTTGCCGCCTTCGGAAGCATCGATGTACCAGATCCACATCCCGGCCCGCCTGTATGGAGATGCCGGCTGGGCGGTCGACTTCGGCTTCACCACAGGTTTCGACGGACCCGGTACACCGAGGGCCGAGGTCGAAGCAGACGGGACCGCTCCGGAACCCGTGGCTGAAGCGGAAACCGGCAGGGCGAGCACGACAGCAAGGACGGCGAAGAGCCCGAGAATTCGGACAGGGTTCAGGGTCATCGCAAGCTGAAACACGGTTTTAGGCCAATGGGTGCGGAGAGATGCGATGGCAGGTACTGTTTCAGGCAATGTTCACCGTCGGGATGACATGAGCCCCCGCAGCAAGCTTTATTTCATCCTCGCGGGTCTGATCGGGGCTGGACTGGCCGTGCTTTTCGCTGCCCAGGCCCAGCCGGCGGCGCTGACCAGCCCGCTGGCGCTACGACAGGGTGAAATCCGCCAGGTCGAGAGGTCGCTCGAGTTCTCGGTGACGACAGCCGGCCCGCTCACTCTCGCGCAACTCGAGCCGCGCCCCGAACTCGGGGACGCGGGGGCCCGTTACCTCTGCCTCGACGTCAAGCAGCAAGGGACCGGCAACGAAAGCGAATACGGAGAGTTGATCTGCGCGGGTGGGTCCGGGAACAAGGTCGGCGTCACACCGACCGGTGACGAGGTCTCCCCGGTCACTGAAGACGGCGAGATAGAGGCAACGGTCGAGAGTCCCGAACCCGAAACGCTGAAGATCACGATCCCGCTGGCGGAGTTGGGTCTTCCTGCCGGCGCGTACGAGTTCCGCTTCATCAGCAGCGACGGCAGTTGTGGTTCCGAGCCCGGCGCCGACTGCGTCGACCAGCTGCCCGGGGACGGCGCCGGGGACGGCGCCGGCAGTTTCACGCTCCAGACCCCGGTCATGGCCGGCTGCAGCGGCGCGGACGGAATCCAGTACATGTACGGGCCGCGAGACCGAAAGCTGGTCGCGCTGACCTTCGACGACGGTCCCGGTCCTTCGACCCCTGAGATCCTCGACATCCTCGACGAAAAGCGGGCCGACGGAACTTTCTTCATGCTCGGGCAGGCGGTTGAGGCGAATCCGGAACTGGCCCGGGAGGTCACTCTGAGCGGCAGCGAGGTCGCCAACCACTCGATGGCCCATGACGCCTTTCCCACCACGGCCGACCTGGCCGAGACGAATGACGTGATCGAACGCATTGCGGGAGTCAGGCCGTGCTCCTTCCGGCCGCCCTACGGAAGTGTCGATGCGCCGCTGACCGAACGGGCAGCCGGCCAGGACATGAACACCGTGCTCTGGGATATCGACACCGAAGACTGGACCGACTGGTCCTCGGTCGACTCCGTAGTCGAGGGCACCAAGGCGAACACTCAGCCGGGCTCGATCATCCTTATGCACGACGGCGGCGACAACCGGCGGGACAAGACGATCGAAGCACTGCCCCGGATCATCGACGAACTGAGAGCAGAGGGCTACACCTTCGTCACGGTCTCCGAGCTGCTCGGCAATGAAGTGAAATGGACAGTGCCGGATTCTTCTGACGGTTCCTGAGCCCTGAGCACTGAGTACCGCCCGTCCCCACCTGTCCCATGTGGCTCCGCTCACACCCGGACGAACTCCTTGTTACTATTCCGGCAGGGAGTCCAATTTCTAGGGAGGATCAGGATGCGTTCTTTTTCGTGCCGTCTTACGGCTCTTGTGGCCGTACTTTTCACGGCTTTCGCCGGAACCACCACCGCTCAGGCTGCTTCAGCCGGTGAAGGTGCGGCTTCGGCCTCGACCGCGAAGAAGGCGGCGAAAACCTCGGTCAAGATCCTTGGCTCCGGTCAGAACAGCCTGATCAGCCGAGGCCTGAAGGTCAGGGTCAAGGGCGCACCCGGCACGAAGGTCGTAATCCGGACCAGCTCGACCAGCTTCGACGAAGGCAAGCGTTCGCTGTCCCGGCCGAAAACGGTCAGGCTTGCAGGCAGCGGGCTGACAACGCTCACGTTGAGGCTCACGCCCGCCGCCCGCAAGGCGGCCGCCTCCTGCGCGGCAAGGGTGCTCACCGCCGAGGCGACCTCTCCGAAAGGAAGGGCGCGAAACAGCGTGGACATGAAGCGGCAGCGGGCAGACTGCCGTCTCGCCCCGGTGAACCTGCTCAAGGCAGGCAACTGCGAGTTCATCGCCCAGCCGAAGGAAGGCCTCTGCATGCTGCCTTTCCCGAGCGACTATTACACCACTCCGGACAAGAGCAGCCCGACCGGCAAGAGGATCGCCTTCCGGGCCGGCGGAATGCCGAAGAACAAGGCCGGCAAGGCGATCGGCGTTACCCCCTACTCCTGGTCCGACGGCTTCAGCCAGGGCCAGGGCATCGTGCTCAAGGTGCCGGGGCTTGAAACCCAGCAGGCGCTGGAAGCCAACAATTTCGTCGAACTTGACCGGCTGAGCCGGTACGCGGAGCCGAACCAGAAGGCGGTTGTTATCGACGCGAAGACCGGCAAGCGCTGGCCGATCTGGGTTCAGGTCGACTCGACCGCGACCTCACCGGGAAGCACCGCGCTGATGATCAGCCCGTCCGTCAACTTCAACGAGAAGGGTCGCTACATCGTCGCGCTGCGCAACCTCGTCGACGCGGACGACAATGAACTCAAGGCGCCGAATGCCTTCCGCTACTACCGCGACTCGATTCCGTCGAGGCAGGATGCAGTTAACAAGAGGCGCAAGCACTTCGAAGGCATCTTCAAGGTCCTGAAGCGGGCCAAGATCAAGCGCTCCGATCTTTACCTCGCCTGGGACTTCACCGTCGCCAGCAACGAGAACAACTACAAGCGCGCTCTCCACATGCGTGACGAGGCCTTCAAGACTCTGGGCGACACGACGATGGCCGACCAGATCGTCCAGGGCGATGCGCCCGGATTCACCGTCACCTCGCAGCCGATCCAGGACCTCAGTCCGAGCGTCGCCCGTCGCGTGGTCGGCACCTTCACCGTGCCGTGCTTCCTCAAGCCCACCTGCGCCTCTGGCGGCACCATGAACCTCGACGAAAACGGCCTGCCCGAGCGAAACGGAACCTACGAGGCCAACTTCCAGTGCATCATCCCCCCGGTCGGCCTGACCGGACCGAACTCGCCGAAGCTGCGCCCGCTGGTGTATGGCCACGGACTGCTCGGAGATGCGATCGAGGTCGTCTTCAGCCCCGTAAGCAGGGCACTCGCACAGGACCACCAGTCGATCGTATGTGCCACCAACGAGATCGGTATGGCCTTCGACGACGCGATCTTCATCGTCCCCCAGACGCTGACCGACATGAACGGTTTCAGCAAGCTTGCCGACCGGCTCCAGCAGGGCCTGCTCAACGAACTGTTTCTGAGCCGGCTGATGTTTCACCCTGGCGGGCTCGGAACCGATCCGGCCTTCCAGGACGGAGATGGCGTCATCCCAGGCGATTCGGTTGTCCGCACCGACCACGTCCATTACGTCGGCGCCAGCCAGGGCGGCATCATGGGTGGACCGCTGACCGCACTCTCGCCGGACTTCATCCAGTCGGGGCTGGTAGTCGGCGCGATGAACTACTCGACGCTGCTGACCCGCTCCTCCAACTGGGGTCGATTCGGTGCGATCCTCAACAGCAATTACAAGGAGGAACTTTCGCGGCCGCTGATTCTCAACATCGTGCAGATGCTCTGGGACCGTGGCGAGCCGAACGGATACGCCCACGTCACGACCGACAACCCGCCGCCGAACACACCCGAGCACAACGTGCTCCTGATCCCGGCGCTCGGCGACCACCAGGTGAGTAACTTCGCCAGCGATGTGATGGCCCGCACCATGGGCATGAAGACCAACGCCGGCGGGATCGACGACCAGCGCTGGCCCGATTACGAGGACCTGTGGAACATCCCACGGATCGACGCCGGCGAATACCCCTACCGTGGTTCGTCGATCGTCTACTTCGACGGCGGTCCGTACCGACTGAACCCGAGCAACCTCGCCCAGGACATCGGTACCGGCACCCCGCCCTATGGCAACGTCGCGCCGAACGACCAGTGGGAGGACCCCCATGGCGCGCCGCGCGGCGGCGGAGGGGCGATCTCGATGCTGGACACATTCCTCCAGCCGAACGGCTACATCGACGACATCTGTGCCGGAGCACCCTGCAGGGCCAGCGACTGGAACGGCGACTTCGGCAGCGTCATCCCGGTACCCTAGCCAGGCAGTCCCGGCCACTTTGCCGGGGGCCGGATCGCCGTTGCCGGCGAGCCGGTCGTCGCCGGTCGGCAGACCATCGTTGCAGCCCGTAACAGCGCGCTCTTCCCTATGTGACGAAGGAGACACAGGGCCTGCATCGCATGGTATCCTGAGGTTCAGGGAGTAGTTAAATCTGAAGGGGAGGAACCTTTTGCGCTCGTTTACCGGCTGGCTCGCGGCACTCTGCATCGCGTTCTCTGTTTTGCTTTTCGGTGCTGCGGGGGCCCTGGCCTCCCCGGGGGGCTTCACTGCTTCGAAGCAGTCGAAGAGCCCGGTGCCGTCGGTCAAGATCCTCAACGCCACCCAGAACGCGGTGGTCGGTAGCGGTGTGAAGATACGCGTGTCGCTCGACCGTCCCGGCTTGGTCCGCCTCGACCTGGAGGTACGAACTTTCGACAACGGGACCCGTAGCCTGGCGAGGTCGCGCGTGATCCGCTTCGGCAAGGCCGGCGGCAGGACCGTGACGATTGGGGCGACGGTCGGTCAGAGACGGGCCGCGGCGGCCTGCTCGGCCCGAACCGTGCTGGCGAGTGCCCGAGCCGGCAAACGCACGGGCCGCGCCTCGGCGCCGATGACCCGCCAGAGCGCCGCCTGCCGGCTGGCACCGGTCGATGTGAGCCGGGCCACCACCTGCGACTTCATCGCCAAGCCGAAAGAAGGCCTCTGCCTGCTGCCTTTCCCGAACGATTACTACACGGTCAAGGACCCTTCGAGCCCCACCGGCAAGCGGATCAGCTTCAGCGCCGCCGGAATGCCGAAGAACGTCAGCAACAAGCCGATCAACCCGGACACCTACGCCGCATCCGACGGCTTCAGCCAGGGTCAGGGCATCGTGCTCAAGGTGCCGGGTATCGACACCGCAGCAGACGTCACGGCCAACGATTTCGTGCCGCTGAGCACGCTCAGCCGGTACTCGGAGCCCAAACAGAAGGCGGTCGTGATCGACGTCAAGACCGGCAAGCGCTGGCCGATCTGGGTGGAGATCGACGCCAATTCTTCGACTCCGGAAAGCGCCGCTCTGCTGATCAGCCCGGCGGTCAACTTCGATCAGAAGGGCCGCTACATCGTCGCGCTGCGCAACCTGGTCGATGCCGACGGCAACAAACTCGAGGCTCCCAACGCCTTCCGCTACTACCGAGACTCGATTCCGTCCGGCCAGGGCGTGCTCAACCAGCGGCGAAAGCACTTCGAAGGCATCTTCAAGGTCCTGAAGCGGGCCAAGATCAAGCGCTCCGATCTTTACCTCGCCTGGGACTTCACCGTCGCCAGCAACGAGAACAACTACAGGCGTGCGATCCACATGCGCGACGAGGCTTTCAAGGTACTCGGCGATTCGACCATGGCCGACAACGTCGTCCAGGGCAACGCCCCGGCTTTCACGGTGACCGGGGTGACCGACATAAACGGCCCGAAGATCAAACGGCGGGTCCGTGGCACCTACACAGTTCCCTGTTTCCTCGAACCCAACTGTGGCCCGGGCGGCACCATGAACCTGGACGGGAACGGCCTGCCGCAGCGAAACGGTGACTACCAGGCCAAGTTCACCTGCATCGTGCCGCAGGTCGGCCTGACCGGCCCCAACCCGCCGGCGCTGCGTCCGTTCGTTTTCGGACACGGACTGCTCGGCGCTGCCGATTCGGTTCAGGGCAGCATCAACCCCGACCTCGCCCAGCTGCACGCGATGATCGCCTGTGCGACGGACGAAATCGGAATGGCCAGTGAAGACGTCCCGGAAGTCGTGCTCGCACTCGGCGACCTATCGAGGTTCAAGGCCGTGCCGGACCGGCTCCAGCAGGGTCTGCTCACCGGGCTGTTCCTCGCCCGTCTGATGTACCACCCCAACGGGCTCGGGACCAACCCGGCCTTCCAGGACGGCGACGGTGTCACCCCGGGCGGAGAGTCCGTGATTCGGAACGACAACGTTTACTACATGGGTGCCAGCCAGGGCGGAATCATGGGCGGTGCGCTGACCGCGATCTCGCCGGACTTCATTCAGTCAGCCCTGGTGGTCGGGGCGATGAACTACTCGACCCTGCTGACCAGGTCGTCGAACTGGCCGACCTATGGCGCCTTGCTTGGCAACGCGTACAAGAATGAGCTGAGCCATCCACTGCTGCTCAACATGATCCAGATGCTGTGGGACCGGGGTGAGCCGAACGGTTACGCCCATGTGATGACCGACAACCCGCCGCCGAACACCCCGGAACACAACGTCATCCTCCACGTCGCGCTCGGCGACCACCAGGTGAGTAACTTCGCCAGCGATGTAATGGCCCGGACGGTCGGGATGAAGACACCCGCCGGGGGCATCGACCCCGTGCGCTGGCCCAACTATGAAGCCATGTGGAACATCCCGAGGATCGGCGCCGGTGAGTACCCCTACAGGGGCTCCTCGATCGTCTACTTCGACGGCGGCCCGTACCGCCTGAACCCGAGCAACCTCGCCCAGGACATCGGTACCGGCGTACCGCCGTACGCCAACATCCCGCCGAATGACGACTGGGAAGACCCACACGGAGCGCCCCGTGGTGCTTCAGGACCGGTAACGATGATCGACACCTTCTTCCAGCCGAACGGCTACATCGACGACATCTGCGGCGGAGCACCCTGCCGGGCCAGCGACTGGAACGGTGACTTCGGCAGCATAATCCCGGTCCCCTGACCGGCGCAGTAACGGCCTGAACCCTCAACCGCCATGGGCTCCTCGCGAGAGCGGGGCTGCCCGCGGACCTCGCGATCAGCGCGGCCGGTAGAGGAACCTGTTGCCGAGCAGCCTGGTAACGGTGACGAACGCAAAGCCCCGTTTGCGCAGGTTCTCGATTGCGCCGGGAAGCGCGTCGACCGTCTGGCTGCGCGGTCCGCCGCCGTCATGCAAGAGAACGATCGAACCGGACCTCGCGCTGCTGACCCGCGAGCGGATCGCGCCGCTACCGGGCGTACTCCAGTCAGATGTATCGACATCCCAGAGAACGCTCTTCATGTCGAGGTCCCTCGCGCTCTGCTCAACCGACGAGTTGAGAGCGCCGTACGGCGGCCGGAAGAGGCACGGCTTGAAACCGGTGGCCTCGCGGATCGTGCGTGTGGCACCGGCGATGTTGCCGTAACCCGGCAGCATCGGGTGCGTGCTGCTGTGGTTGCCGATCTCGTGGCCTGCCGCAAGCGCCCGGCGGGCCACCGCCGGGTCGGCGGCAACCGCGCTGCCGAGCATGAAGAAGGTCGCCTTGGCCTTCTTTTCACGAAGGATCCTCAGGATGTCAGGCGTGTAGCCGCTCGGACCGTCATCGAAGGTCAGCGCAACCAGTTTCCTGCCCCGGGGTCCATTTCTTACGACCTGTCCGTTTCCGCCGGTGCAGCCGACAACCTGAACCGGCCGCACCCGGTAGGTCGAAAGGCCGTTGCGCGGGTAGCTGGAACGGCAGCTGCCCGGGCTGTCGAGGCAGTCTCCACTCGCGAAGACGACCCGCCACGAGTAGTTGCCCGGAACCAGGTTCGCCCTGCCGGGCACCGTAGAAACCGTCAGCGCGTTCGAAGAACCCTTGACCTTGACCGGGATGGTCCGCGGCTTCAGTACCCCGCCCTGCGGCGTGATCCGGGCGAAGCCCGCCTTCCTGCGGTAATCACGCTTTCCTCCGAGACAGATCCTCGAGGTCCTGCTGTCGCCCCGGCGCCGCAATTCGAGACAGAGATAGCGGGCCAGCGGTCGCTCGACTTCGGGCTGTCGGGCCAGCCGGCTGATCGCGAACCCGCCACCGGAATTGATCTGGACAACCAGAACCCGGCCCTTCTGGGAGATCTTCACCTTGCGCAGGTCGTTCCCGGCAGCATCAACGCTGGGCGGACCGCCGAGAAGGACCAGCAGCAGGGCACTAAGCAGAACGAACAAACCAAGAAAGGCGGCGAGGGAGAGCCCCCGCGAGCCGGCGGCTTCAGGAAACCCGGTGTTATCTGCCTCGCTCATCGACATGTCAGTATAAGCACGCCTCCCACGGGAAAGCGCCTCCCAAGGGGGAGTTCATGAACTGGCAGATCTTCTGGAAAAGCGCCCTGATTCAACTGCTCGCCGTAGCGGCCGTCTCAATCGTGCTCGCCCTGCTCCTTCCGAAGTCGTTCTTCGAGTCCTGGGGCTGGCTCTCAGGTCCGACCGCCTGGCTCATCTGTGCCGCGTTCACCGCGTCAGTCCTGAAACTCGACCTCGCCCGGACGGTCCTCGGCGCCGCCCTCGCCGGCCTGCCCAGCATCGTCTTCGTGCTGGTAGGAGTTCACTGGCTGGGCGCCCTTTTCGCCACCTTGCTGTTCGCCACATGGTGCGGCCGGGGCGTCGCAGCCGGCTTCCTTCAGCGTGCCGGCAAGCCAAGCTCCGCGTAGACCGCCCGGTGGTCAGAGCGCCTGATCGACTCGACTCCGTAGTCGAGAATCAGCACCGGAGGCTCGGCCAGCACGTGGTCGAGCGTCACCGGGGAAGGGAACTTCAGCCTTGAGGGCCACGTCGGCGAAAGCCCGCTGCGGTCACGTCTCCTGCATCGCGATAGCCAGTCGCAATCAGATTACGCAGCTTCTCGTGATCGAGAGTCGCGTTGAAATCCCCGGCCAGTACCCGCGGTGGTCCGGGCTCGTCGGGTCCGGGCATCAGCAGGTAGTCGGACGACCACAGCGGGGTGGTCCGCGGGCCCGCCGGCGCGTAAGGGTGGACGGACATCAGCTCGAAAACGGACGCTCCCGGGACCCGCACCAGGGTCCTCGGCTGAAGAGCTTCGGTCGGCGGCCGGCCGATGTACTGGAGTGGGTAGCGGGAGTAGACAGCTCCCCCGCCGGCAGCCGGGTCGGTCAGCACGACGCTGTGGGGAAACTCCCGGTCGAAGCCGAGCCTGCGCATTTCGACTTTCGCTCCCTCCGTGACTTCCTGAAGGCTGAGCAATGAGATGTCGCGCTCCAGGCCGAAGGTGCGCACGATCGCCCAGACCACTCCGGGAACAACGAGCGCCCATGCAGCAACGCTCAGGGCAATCCGCGCCCTGTCCCGCGGGCGCGGCCGCTCCCCATCGATCTGTTCTTCGGGTTCGTGCAGGCGGCAAGCCTACGGCAAATCCGAGGCACCTCCCTGGCCAGCTTCAGTGCGCAGCAGGCGGGCCTTGCGATCGATTCCGAAAGCGTAGTTGCCGATCGATCCATCGGCCCGCACCACGCGATGGCAGGGGATCAACAGCGGAACGGGGTTGCGGGCGCAGGCCGTGCCGACCGCCCGGACCGCCTTGGGGTGTCCTGCCATCTCGGCCAGCTCCGAGTAGCTCCGGGTCTCGCCCGACGGGATCTGCCGCATCGCCCGCCAGACCCGCCACTGAAAATCGGTGGCCAGCACCTCAATTGGCAGGTCGCGGCCATCTTTGCCGCCATCCGCGACCGCGACCACCCTGGCGCACAGCTCCGCCATCGAATCGTCGGCCGGAACCAGATCGGCCCGGGGGAACTCGCTGCGAAGTTCTTCCAGAAGAGCATCCGGGTCATCACCCAGGGTCACAGAGCAGATCCCGCGTTCCGTGCGGCCGAGCATCAGCCAGCCGAGCGAGCAACCGGCCGGGCAGTACTCGATCCGCGCACCGAGCCCGCCGGCACCGTAGGTCGCCGGGGTCATGCCGAGATGCCGCGAACCTGCCTCGTGACCGGCACTGACAGAGCCGAACCCGGACTCGAAGATAGCCCGCGCCGCGGCACCAGAGCCACCTTGGCGCAGCTCCTGCTTCATCCGGCTGATCCGCAGTGCCCGCACGTACTCCTTGGATGAAACTCCGAGCCGCCGGCGGAACACCCGCTGCAGGTGAGCCGGACTCCAGCCGACTTCGGAACCGAGTTCCTCCAGCGTCACATCCCGCTCGGCGTTCTCTTCGAGAAACAGACAGGCCCGGTTCAGGGTTTCGACCCGCACCCGCTCGGTGTCGTGGTCCCGCTCGCTTTCGCGCTGCCACTCCTCGCGGTCCACGGTTTCAGCAACTCGCTGGTTCATGTGACAAAGCTATGCCCCCGGACCCTTCCTATACTGAGCAACCCTGCCGGAGCGGTCGCCTGACCAACCGGCAAGACCCAGGGGCGGTTAGCTCAGTTGGTAGAGCACCTGCTTTACACGCAGGGGGTCACTGGTTCGAGCCCAGTACCGCCCATTTCGATTGGACCTCACGGTTGCTTTCGTGCCGTAGCCCGAAGCTTGACCTGCCGTAGAACTAGTGCTGCGGTCGACACATGCAACGGATCGCTCAACGTGAGCTGAGAAACGACATCTCAAAGGTTTTGCGGCGGGTCATGTCCGGGGACCATCTCCGGGTTACCGTTTCACGACGCGACGCCGCGGACCTGGTGCCGATCGAAGAAGCGTCGTCCTGGGGCGCTGGAGCTCGCGCCCGGAACCTGATCGCGTCCGCCCGGGCGGACGCCGAGCTCTCCCGCGAGGTGAACCAAGCCTTCCCGACACGACCGCCGATCTTTGGGCCTGAAATCCGGTCGACCCTCAGGGAGCGAGCTGCTGCTCCGCCGGGCGGGCGAGGGTTCCGTCGCGCCTCCAGACGGTGAGGATCCAACCGAGGCCGGCCATGATCATCGCCAGGCTGAGGAACTGAGCCTCGGTCAGCCCCATTGCCACCCTTTCATTGGCGCGCAGGAACTCGACCAGGAATCGCTCAGTGCCGGCGTACATGAGATAGATCGCAAACAGGATGCCGAAGCGGAAACGGTCCCGGAGCCGCCAGAGGATGAAGGCGCCGAGCCCCATGACCAGGGTCTCGTAGACCGGGGTCGGATGAACGGTCACCCCCGGCGGCGTCGGCACGACCCCGTCCGGGTAGCCCATCGCCCACGGGCCGTCCCACGGCTTGCCGTAGTCGCCGTCACCGGAGAGCTGACAGCCGATGCGACCAACCGCGTAGCCGGCCGCGAGCGCCGGCGCGGCGACGTCAGCCAGCCTGAGGTTGAGGTAGTCACGCCATTTCGCCCAGAGCACGACACCGATGGCACCGCCGATGGCACCGCCGTACCAGGTGAGGCCCGAGCCCGAGAAGAGAGAGTCGAAGAGGCCGTCTGAGCCTTCGTAGTTGTCGATCAGGAAGTAGACCCGGGCCCCGATCAGGCCACCGGCGAGAGCGGCGAAGACGGCCTCGTACGCCCAGTCGCCAGGCTTGCCCAGCTCTTGAAAACGCTTGTGGACAAGCACTCCGCCGACGATGAAGGAGAGCGCGAACATCAGCCCGAAAGTTTGAAGGGTCAGGGGGCCGAGTGAGATCTCCGGAATCATCCGGCCAGACCCTACCCGGCCGGTGGCCCCGGTAACCGGTCAGTAGCCCCGGCGGGAGTTGAACCCGCCCTTCCAGGTTGAAAACCTGGCGTGCTAACCGATACACCACGGGGCCGCGGCGGTTGATTCTTTCAGGCTGGGCCGCCGTCGGACATCCCGCCGTCAGCGGCGACTCCCGCCACCGGGTTTTCAGCGCGACGCCGGGTGGCTACTCGAGCAGGTACTCGAGCAGCGCCTTCTGGGCGTGAAGGCGGTTCTCCGCCTGGTCCCAGACGGCCGACTGCGGGCCGTAAAGCACCTCGGCGGTGATCTCCTCGCCCGGGTGGGCGGGCAGGCAGTGCATAACGACCGCCTCCGGCCGGGCAGCGGCCAGAAGGCCGGCGTCGATCCGGAAATCCTCGAGGTCGGCCCGGCGCTGATCGGCGGTCTCTTCGTCGCCCATGCTGACCCAGACGTCACCGTAAATAGCGTCGGCTCCGTGGACCGCCTCGCGGGGGTCATCGGTCAGAATCGCCGGACCTCCGGGTTCGAGCTGATAACCCTCCGGGGCGGCAACCACCACCTCAACCCCGACCAGCGAGCCGGCCACTGCGAGTGAACGGGCGACGTTGGTGCCATCCCCGACGTAGGCGACCTTCAGCCCGGCAAGCCCGCCGAAGCGCTGTTTGAGCGTGAGCAGGTCAGCGAGGGCCTGACACGGATGGAACTCCGGGGTGAGTGCGTTGACCACCGGCACATCGGAGTGCTCGCCGAGCGTGACCACGTTTTCGTGCGAGCCCGAGCGGATCACGATCGCCGAGACGTAGCGGGAGAGCACCCGCGCCGTGTCTTCGATCGACTCACCACGCGAGAGCTGCATGTCGTCGCCCCTGAGAACCAGCGGGGTGCCGCCCAGCTCTGCGACACCGACCTCGAAGGAGATCCTCGTCCTGGTCGAAGGCTTCTCGAAGATCAGAGCCACCGACCGGCCGGCCAGAGCCGAAGCGCCTTCGGATGGTCTCGCCTGCTTCATCTCTTCGGCCCGGTCGAGCAGGTTGGCCACGCGGCCTCCCGCGATCTCGGAGCCGTCGATGTAGTGCCTGGGAGCGGACGCTTTCAAGAGCGGGATACTACGGCCGCGTCCCGCCTGAGATAGTGGGCATCTGATGACTGCAACGGAATCCACAGGAACGCACACCGACGGACGCCTCCGCCGCGGCGAAGAGTTCGAGGCCAGGATCGAAACCCTCGCCTACGGTGGCCGCGGAATCGCCCGGCGTGACGGGTACGTCGTGTTTGTCGATGGCGCTCTGCCCGGCGACCGGGTCCGTGCCCGGGTGGGCAAGTCGAAGAAGGGCTACGCCGAAGCAAACACCGTCGAGATCCTGGAGCCGAGTCCGGACCGTCTCGAAGAGATCGACATCCACCAGGGCGAAGCCTGCCCCGGGGCACCGTGGCAGGCGATGGAGTACAGCCGCCAGCTCGAGTTCAAGGAGGAACAGGTCGGCGACGCGCTCTCGCGCATCGGCCACCTCAAAGGCTTCGAACTCGATCCGATAGTTCCGGCGCTGGAGCAGTGGCGCTACCGCAACAAGGTCGAGTACTCGTTCGGAGAGCAGGACGGTGAGGTGGTGCTCGGCTTCCGTCCTCGCGGTCGCTGGGATGAAATCCTCCACATCGACGACTGCCACCTTTCGTCAGAGGCCACCAACCGGGCACGAAACGAAGTGCTCGAGTGGGCCAGGGTAGAAGGTCTCTCGGCATACGACCCCCATGATCACCGGGGGGTACTGCGCAACCTCGTCGTCCGGGAAGGGCGCCGCACCGGGCAGGTCCAGACCCGCCTGGTCACCTCGGTGGCCAACTTCCCCAAACCCCCGGTTGACCTCCACACGGTGATCGACGGCCCATCGGGAAACACCTCGGGCCCGACCGGCGTCCTCGGCGAAGAGGTCCTGAGGGAGCGGATATTCGACCTCAACATCCAACTGTCACACGACTCCTTCTTCCAGACCAATACCGAGATGGCCGAGAAGCTCTACGGCGTGGCCGCCGACTACTCCGGGCTGACCGGCAGCGAGAAGCTGTTCGACCTGTATTGCGGCGTCGGCACGATCGGACTCAGCCTGGCCTCACAGGCCGGTCACGTCTGGGGACTGGAGATCGTGCAGGACGCGATCGAAAACGCGAAGCGAAACGCGATATCCAACAACATCCGCAACGCCGACTTCGTGGCAGCCAACGCGCGCACCGGCCTCCGGCCCCTGATCGAGCAGGCGGGCAAGCCCGACCTGATCACGATCGACCCGCCGCGGGCCGGCCTCTCGAGCAAGATCGTGCGCCGGGTGATCGAATGCGAGGCGAAGCGGATCGTCTACATCTCCTGCAACCCGACCACTCTGGCCCCGAACGCGGCCCAGCTGGTTGAGGCCGGCTATAAACTTGTCCGAGTGAGACCGGTTGACATGTTCCCCCAGACCCCGCACATCGAGTGCGTAGCCCAGTTCGACCTGGCATGAGCCCGCGCAGCCAGAAGCGTGCGTTCGGAGTCGCCGCCGGCCTGCCGCCGGAAGTCTGCGGCCCGCTCGCCGGGACCTGTGAAGAGGCTGGCTACGACGCGATCCTCTCCAACGACCACCCTGGTGCCAAAGGCCTTGAGACTCTCGCCGAGTTCGCCAAAGTGACCGACTCGATCGACCTCGGCGTCGGCGTGATCGCGCTCGACCGCCAGACGCCGGCGGTGATCGCCGCCGACATCGACCGGCTCGGACTCGACCCCTCGCGCCTTTGGATCGGAGTCGGTGCCGGCTTTTCCAAGAAACCGCTGACCTTCATGCGGGAGATCCTGCCGGAGATTCGCGAGCACCTCGCGGGCATCCGAGTCGTGATGGCAGCCATGGGTCCGAAGATGTGTGCCCTGGCTGGATCCTCCTACGACGGCGCCTTCTTCAACTGGATGACCGCCGATTTCGCAGCGGCAGCCCGCGAGCAGGTGGAAGCCGGCGCTGCCGAAGCCCGCCACTCTGCCCCGCCGGTGTTCGGTTATGTGCGCACGGCCATCGGCGAGGACGCCAGCGAGCGTCTGGCCAAGGAGGAGGCCTTCTACCGGGACCTCCACAAGGGCTACCGCGACCACTTTGACCGGCTCGGCGAGCCCGAAGGCACGGTCGGAGTCGCCGCCCCTGACCGCGAGAGCGCTCAGGCAACTCTGGCCGAGTATTCCGCCCTCGACGTGATCGTCGTCCGAGGCCTCGCCTCGGCCCGGGTAGAGCCGATGACCGAACTCGCCCGCGCCGCCGCCCCGGCCTGACGAGAATCCCGCAACGAGCCCGGAAGGCCAGCCCGGAGTCCGAAATGCGTGATGACGAAGTTGGTAGCACCACGCATCATGGCAAGAACGACGCTGAACCTTGACTCATCCGTGGTGGACGAGCTGCGTCGACGGAGCCGCCAGGAGCGGAAGTCACTCGGAGAACTCGCCTCCGAACTCCTGGCGCGCGAGCTGAGTGAAGAACCCGGACCAGAGCCCCGGCCGTTCTCGTGGATCAGCCGCGACCTGGGCAAGCCAGCGGTGGACCTGGAGGACAAGGATTCACTCAGCTCGCTGCTCGAACGATGAGCGTCACCGTCGACGCGAATATCCTCGTCTATGCGTCCAACGAGGCCGAGCCGGTGAACGGTCGCGCCCTCGAGTTGGTCGAGCGTCTGGCCAGGGGTCCCGAAATCGTGTACTTGGTCTGGCCGACGATCATGGGCTACCTGAGGATCGTCACCCACCCCTCAGTGCTACCCCAGCCGCTGAATCCGGAGGATGCAATCTCGAATGTGGAGACTTTGGTCAGTCTGGCTCACTTTCGGACCCCCGGGCGAAGGGGTCTGCCCCGGCCTGACCTGCCGCGTTCCTGGCGCCGGCCCTACAACCCGGTACCCGTAGGACTGAATACGATCCTGGAGTTCGCCTCTTCCGCCTGACTCACGCAGCGGGGATCGTGACCCAGGCGAGACTTCACGGCCTTGAAGAAACCATCGGCTCCGGGGAACTCAAGCAACGTCGGGAGGCTGACGCGACAGGTACGAACGTTCGGCCTCAGGAAACCCCGAACCTCAAGACGGGTCGCGCCTTGAGCCCCCTTTCCGAAGGTGCACAGAATCTGGCTCGGAAGCCACATCTCCGGCGCAAGCTAAAGCGACAAAAGCCGAACAGGACATCGCCAGTACGGAAAGAACAAGCTTGCCGTTCACGGTGCCTTTCGGTCCGGGGCTAGTAGGGAGGCAGGTCGTCGTACCAGCGGCCGAGGGTGCGGAAAGCGCGCCAGAAGCGGTGCTTGGCGCCCTCCTCATCGAGAGCGTCGTCGATGTCGGGTACGAAGAGCAGGTCGCATGAAGGGGTGAAGGCCTGGATCTCGCCGTCATGGGGCTCGACCGGTCGGGCCAGGGGGATCTCAAGACCGTTCAGGGTCTCGACCGCCTGCTCGCCCATGACCACGATGATCCGTGGCTTGACGATGTTGAACTCGTCAGCCACCCGGCCGATGCAGTCCGCGGCCGCCTCGCTCGGATCGTCAACCGGGCACTTGGCACAGATCGTTCCGTAGACCACGGTCGGGTCGATGTTCAACCTCTTGAAGCTCTTCATCAGCGCGTTGCCGGAGCGGCCGTAGAAAGCGACCCCCTCCTCGATCTCGGAGAGGGTCGGCCCGTACTTGAGCAGGAAGATGTCGGCCTGGGGATGGCCGGAACCGAGCACAGGCATGACCTTGGTGCGGGAACAGGCTTCGCAGGACTTGAGCTCGCGGCTCAGCTGATTGAGTTCCCGGATCGCTTTTTCCAGGTACTTCTCTTTGATCTCGTTGTCGGTGACAGGCATCGCTGCTGCTTTATTTGACACCCCGCCCGGGCCTCCTTTATCGGAGGCCGGGTGCATCAGCTCTTGCTCGGCGTGCGCTTCGGACCGTGCTGCTTCTGGCGGCCTCCGCGAACCGCTTTGGCATCGCTGACCGAGCGTTTCGGCGCCTTGGGCCTGCCGGTGGTCTGGAGGAACTTGAGTGCCTGGACATAAACCAGATTCTTGTGGCGGCGGGTGATTTCCGCGTCCCGCATCGCCTCGAGGAACTCCTCCGGCCCGTCGAAGTCATGCAGCCGGATCCGTACCGAACCGAGGCCCTGCGCGACATGGTTGTCAGAGCCTGCAGCCGGGATGATGTTGTACTTGCGGGCGAAGCGCTCGGCCTCCTCGTTGAAGGAGGTGATCGCGACCCTCGGGTTGAAGACTTCGATCAGGTCGATCTCCTCGACCATGTCGAGCAGGTGCTCGTAGTCGGGAACCGAGTGCATGCGGTCGAAAGGGTGGGGCACGTAGACGAGGCCACCCTGCCGTCGGATTTCGGCGATCGTCTCGGCCATCGTCATGCCCCGCGGGATCTTCTCCTTGATGAACAGGCCGATCACCTCGCCCTGCTCGGCGGTCTTGACCTCCTCGCCGACAATGATCTTGAAGTCGTCCATGCCGTCGGCCACTTCGGCGGCGGCGAGTGCTCCGGAGATCTCATTGTGATCGGTGATCGCGATCGCGCCGAAGCCGCGGTCGCGGGCTGTCTCGATCAGCACTTCGACCGGGGTCGCACAGTCCGAGGAGTGGTCGGTGTGCATGTGGAGGTCGACATCAATCAGCGGGCGGCCCTGTATCCGCTTGCGCACGGCCGGCTTGCCGGCCGTGTCCTGACGCCGGGCAGCCAGGCGCTGGTAGGTCTCTTCGAACCGGTCCACGACCTCCGTCCAGGCGCTGGACTGCGGCTCGTCCGCGGCGGCACGGCGCAGGCTTTCAAGCTTGTCGCGGTCCTGCCCGAGCCGGGCGATCTGGCCGGCCAGGGTCATCGGATCGCCGGCCGGGAAGAGCAGGCCGCGCTGGCCGTCACCGATCAGCTCGACATATCGGGCAATGGTCGATACGACCGGGACAGCCCCCGAAGTCAGGGCCTGACGGACCGCGCCGGGGGCCTGCCGCGGACCGCCCGATGCGGCACAGAAGACGTGACTCCGGGAAAGCAGCTCGGCCAGCGAGGCCTGTTCGGGTCCGATCACCTTGATCTGGTCGCGGATCTCCTTCGAAACCCGGAAGTCGACCTCACCCGGGGCCTCGGAGAAAATAGTGGCCGTCCAGTCGAGGCCGGCCGGAAGCTTGCGCAGGGCCCGCAGGAAGACCCGCATCGCGCCCTTTTCCTCCTGGTCGCAGAAGGTGATCCGGAGCGGGCCGCCTTCTTCCTGGTCGGGCGCCGCCGGGTCCACGCCGGCCGGGGACAGCTCATACGCGCCGGGGAAGTACCGGTTGAGCAGCTTCGCAGCCGCCTTGGACGACGCCGTTCTGTGGTCCAGCCGGCCGAAGAAGACTTCCAGCAGGGGACGGGCGACATGGGTCGCAAACGGTCGCTCTTCCGTCTGATGGAAGGTGCCGACGTTGAGCGAGAAAGAGTGACGCAGCGCCATTGAAGAGAAGCCGGGAACGAACGGGTCGTGAACGTGGAGCAGGTCGATCCGGGCGGTGCCGAGCAGCGATTCAACCCTGTTGCCGACATCCACCGAAGCCGGAGCCGGACGCTTGCGTGAGCCGCGCGGTAGCGGCACCCCGCCCATCGAAAGCACCCTGGGCTTTTCTCCGGGGGCGTAAAGCAGGTCGGGGTCGTCCGCCAGGCCTGAGGTCAGCTCACGGGCTTCGTGAACGGCCTCCCTGCCCCCGGCAGGTGCTGCGATCAGAACGGAATGGCCACGCTCAGCAAGGCCGTCGGCCAGGCGCTCCACGTAGGCATTGATCTCACCGCGCTCGTTCCACGGGAAGGGCGTGAACTGCGCGATCGAGAGTGGCTTCGACATCTCAGGAAGACGACGCGCCCGCAGCGCGGGCGCATCGTTTCGCTCTGAAACTGCTGGGACTCAGGCCTCGGACCTGGTGTCTTCGGCGGCCTCTGCCACCGGCTTGATGCCTTCGACCGGCGAGCTGCCCCTGGCGTTGGCGGCGATGAAGTCCTCGGTGTCTTCGCGCGCATCGGCGTCAGGCCGCTGGTTGTGCGGCGACTTCATCAGGTAGGACGAAGGGCCGTCGAGCTGGCCGGCGATTCCGTTATTCAGGGCCAGCTTGATCATGCGTACGGCGTCGATCACCACTCCGGCCGAGTTCGGCGAATCCCAGACCTCGAGCTTGAGCTCGAGGTTCAGCGGTACGTCTCCGAAGGACTTGCCTTCCAGGCGGATGTGCGCCCACTTGCGGTCGGTCAGCCACGGCACGTAGTCCGACGGGCCGACGTGCACGTCACGGTCCTCCAGCTCCAGGCCCATTACCGAAGTGACGGCGTTGGTCTTGGAGATCTTCTTCGAGTCGAGGCGTTCGCGCTCAAGCATGTTGAAGAAGTCCATGTTGCCGCCGACGTTGAGCTGCGAGGTGTGCTGGAGCTCGACGCCGCGCTCGTGAAAGAGGCGGGCGAGCTGGCGATGGACGATCGTCGCGCCGACCTGGGATTTGATGTCGTCGCCGATTATCGGCAGGCCCGCTTCCTTGAAGCGGCCGTCCCAGTAATCCTCGCTGGCGATGAAGACCGGCAGGCAGTTGACGAAACCGACGCCGGCCGTAATCGCCTGCTCGACGTACCATTTGACGGCATTTTCAGAGCCGACCGGCAGGTAACAGACCAGCACGTCCGCCTTGGAATCCTTGAGGATCTGGACGATGTCGGCGGTCGGGCCCGGAGCCTTGGTGATGACCTGCTTGAGGTACTTGCCGAGGCCGTCGAGAGTCATGCCGCGCTCGACCTTGATGCCCATGTTCGGGACCTCGGCGAACTTGATCGTGTCGTTCTGCCCCGACCAGATCGCCTCGGAGAGGTCCTTGCCGACCTTCTCCTGATCGATGTCGAAGGCAGCCACAAACTCGATGTCGCGAACGTGGTAACCGCCGAGATCGACGTGCATCAGGCCGGGGACCTGCTCGTCGGGGTCGGCGTCCTTGTAGTACTCGACGCCCTGGATGAAGGAGTTGGCGCAGTTTCCCACGCCGACTACCGCTACGCGGACTTTGTCGTCCCGGCGCCCGGCGTCGTTTCCGCCGGATCCGTTGCTGTTGCTGCTCATAAGTTGGTATTTCCTCCTGGTTTCATTGCGAAGCCCAATGACACTCAAACAGGTCGCGGGTTACATCGCCAGTCGAGATTGTCCGGTTCATCCTTCGACGATCAGGGCGCGACGCACGTGCCAGACCCGTTGGATGACTGTCACGGTGGTCAATGCCGCCATCACGTAGATGGCCGGGGCGAGCAGTTCGAAATTACCCGAACCGAACCCTCCAGCGAAAAGAATGCCGATCGAAAGTATCACCACGCGCACCGGCCGGGTGGCAAGACCGACCTTGCATTCGACCCCCAGTGCCTCGGCCCTGGCCCTCGTATACGAGACCATGAGCGAGCCGAGGACAACATAAACGCAGGCAGCGGCAGCGAGCGAGTTGCCCTGCTCGGCGAAGTACCAGGCGATCGCGGTGATCACGACACCCTCTTCGATCCGGTCCAGAGTGGAGTCGAGGAAGGCGCCGAACAGCGTGCCTTTGCCAGACATCCGCGAGTAGCGGCCGTCGAGGGTGTCCATGATCGAGCCGAGGATGAAGGCGATCCCGCCCCAGACGAAGAGCTCCTGGGTGATCAGCACGGCGGCGACCAGGTTGCCGACCAGTCCGGCGATCGAGATCGCGTTCGGGGTCAGCCTGGACTGAATGAGACGGTCGCGGGCCTGGCTGCGGAACTCCTGTCCCGGGCCGTTGCGCGAACCGTTGCTGCCGCCATCGGGCGGACTTGGCGAAGACGACTCCATCGGGTGAGTTTACGAGAGATACGGCTACGGGTTGGCCGCGGGCAAAAGCCGATCCCCTCAGGGGCTGCAGTCGGGGCCGTCGGTAAAACGCGCGCCGGGGCTGAAGCGGGCCCGTACTTCAACCTCACCCGGGGTCGAAGTGCTGACCTCGGTCCAGCCGTCATCGGTCCGACCGACGCATCCGACGCCACTTTCGATCCTCCAGTACGAAGTCGCCCTGATCCTCACCCGGTAGGTACCGGGTTGCGGGATCTCGAGCGAGAAGCCGTCGGTTTCGAAGCCGGTCATGCGGGCCGGCGGCTCGACCATCGGGGCCGCGCCGATCACCCGGTACAGCTTCCAGTCAGGGCCGGAAGGGATCTGCCGCAGGAAATCCAGCCCGCGATCGATCAGATCAGCTTCGGCTTCGGCTGCGTAGTCGAGTTTCGTCTGCGGGACCGCGACGAATGCCACCGCCAGGTCCCTCAGCCAGCGACGGTAGCGCTGGGGATCAAGCCGGTCCGTGTAGAACAGCCGGTTGAAGCGGCGGTCCGTCTGGCGCTCCCAGCCGCGGGCGAGCGGGATCCCGGGTGGGACCCGGGCCGACTCCCAGTGACTGGCCACAGGCAGGACCTCGACCCGGGCCGGGCTGCGGGCCAGCCTCGGACCGAGCACCTGCTCGATCTCCTCGTAGAACTCCGCTGCAACGGCCGGCTCGTCGCGCACCAGGTTGAGGTCACGGATGACCGGATAGAACTGCCAAAGGGCGAGCACCGGCAGCAGGGCCGCAAAAGCGACCGCCCTGCGGGCCGGACGGGATTCGACACCCCAGGTGGCACAAAGAAAGAGTGAGCCAACCAGCAAAACGCCCAGCCGGTTGACGTTTCCTCTCATAGGTGTGGAGAGCAGGAAGGTGGCCACGAGTGCCGTCGCGTAAACGATCAGACCGGTTCGCACGAGTCGCTCTTTTCCCGGAACCAGCACGGCGGCCACCAGAGTCAGCGCGATCGCCGGAAGGAAGCTGGTCAGCACATAGGGCTCATCCCCGCCTCCGGGGAAAAGCAGCGCGACGAGCCCCGCGGTGAAGAAGGAGGCCACGGCGATCTCGAGCCCGCGCCGGTCCGGGCTGCCGGTCAGCCGCGAGTTGACCCAGTGGGCGAAACCGCAGCAGGCGAGAAACAGCGCAGCCACCGGACTGGCCAGGGCAACCGTGACCGCGAGGGCCAGAGAAACCGGGCGCCTGCCTCGCTGCGCGGCGTACACCGCAGCCATGCCAAGCAGCACCCCGAGCGCAAAGGTGAGGCGGCCCGAGTAGAGGCTCACCGTCGCCGCTGCGGCGAACCAGATCGCTCCGGCCCGGGCCTGCTCACCCCATCGGCGGTCGACTATCAGTGTGAACAGGGCGACCGTGCCCATGACGGCCGCCACCCCCATGATCCGGAAGCCGATCCAGGAGCCGATCGCCGGGGCAAGCAGGCTGTAGGTCGGCAGGTAGTGGCCACCGAACCAGTAGTTGTTCCAGAGCACCGGGCCGGACTGCTCGAACAGTTCGGTCCGGAAGAGCTGCGCGGCGTGGTCGGCACTGAGCGGCGCGGTGATCAGGTAGATCAGCGAAAGCACGCCGGCGACCGCGAGTGGGCCGATCAACGGGCGCCACCAGGGGTCCCGGCTCTGGGTCATGCCTTCAGGCCCGGACGCGCTGGTGATCAGCCACCTGGCTCCAGGCCCAGGTCTCGGGCTTGAAGTGGGCGATGACCCGGGCTGCGATCAGGAAAGAGGCGCCGGCGACGGCCCAGCCGGCAGCGACATCGAACCAGTAGTGATTCGCGGTGACGACGGTGACCCAGGCCACGATAAGGGGCCAGGAGGCCCAGAAGGCCCTGGCGAAGCGGTTTCGGCACACCATGAAGCCGGTGCCACCGATCATCATTGCGACCGCGCAGTGCATCGAAGGCACGGCGGCGAACGGGTTGATGAACATCTTCGCCAGCGAAGAATCGTGGTTGACACTGGAGAACGAGTTAATCGTGTCGACGAAGCCGTACTCGGGGAACATCCGCGGGGGGGCCGTCGGGAACCCGATGTAGCCGACCAGGGCGAGGCCCATCGCGACGAACAGCATGTTGCGCATGAAGTAGTAGGCGTCGTTTCGGAACAGGTAAAGCCAGATAAGAAATGTGGAAGCGACCGTGAACTGACTGTTCAGGTAGATCTGATTGGCGAAATCGACCATCCACTGCTGGTTGATGATCAGGGACTGCATCCAGGGTTCGAAGAAGGTCCCGGTGGCACGCTCGAAGTCGATGATGCGCTCTCCATTTGCGAAAGCGAGGCTGGCCTTTCCTTCTGCCATTCCCCGGGCGAGTTCGTAGGCGTTGTCGGCCACGACATAAAGCGCGACCTGAATGAACAGATCACGCCAGCCTCGGGGAAGCCAGGCTCCTATACGGGCGAAAATAGCGACCACAACCGGATTATTGTAAACGCAGGGTGAACTTTCTTTACGCTGCTTCTCCCGTGACCGATCCCTCCCGGCCCATTCTCTGCCTCGGCGAAGCAATCGTGGACCTGATCTGTGAGCGCAAGCTGAATCCGGGCGAGTCGGCGGAGACCTTTGCGGCCCACCATGGTGGTGCGCTCCCGAACGTCGCCGCGGCCGCAGCCAGGCGCGGAGCGCCGGCCGCCCTGATCAGCGGGGTCGGCTCGGACCATTGGGGCCAGTGGCTGATCAGGGGCCTCGCCGCCGAAGGGGTAGCAACGGACTGGATCGCAGTTCTTGAAAACACCCGGACGCCCGTGGCCATCGCCCTCTTCGACTCCTCAGGCGAGCCCGCATTCCAGATCTACGGCGAGCACATCGGCCCCACGATGGCAGCCTCGGAAACCTTCCTGGCCGTCGCCGTGAGCCAGGGGCAGGCCCTCGTCGTCGGTTCGAACACGATGGTCGGCCAGACCGAGCGGGAGGTGACCCGCCGCGCCGTGCGGCTGGCCCGGGATGCCGGTATCCCGGTGCTGTTGGACCCCAACTACCGTCCGACCCGCTGGCAGAACCAGCGCGCAGCGGTCGAGTTCGGCCTCGAACTCGCCCGTGGGGCGACGGTCCTCAAGTGCAACCGCGAAGAGGCGACGCTGCTTACCGGCGAAGACGGCAAGGTCGAGGCAGCACGGGCGCTGGCCGGGCTGGGTCCGCAACTGGTCGTAGTCACCGATCGCGAGAAGGAGATCGTCACGGCCGGCGAAGTCGAGGCACGCTGGCTGCCGGAACAGGTGGAAGTCGTCAGTCCGCTCGGTGCCGGAGATGCCTTCATGGGCAGCCTCGCCGCGGGACTCGCGGAACTGGGGTGGGATCTTTCCCGGGTTGCCGAGGTCCTGCCCCGGGCAGCGGCCGACGCAACCGCCTGCTGCCGGTACTGGGGCGCGAGGCCTTGACTCCCGCGCACACAGGGCCCAGCCGCAAAGGGCCCAGCCGGGCGGACTGGCAGCGGCCATCCAGGGCCCGGGTGCGCAGGATCCGGGACAGACTCCGGGAGATGTACGGGCGGCCGGTCAACCTGCCCCACCGCGATCCGGTGGCTGAACTGGTCAGGACGATCCTTTCGCAGGCGACGAGTGACCTCAACCGGGACCGGGCGTTCAACCGGCTTACCGATGAGTTCCCGGATTGGCAGGCCGTGCGCGAGGCACCGGTCGCCGCGATCGAGCGGGCGATCAGGCCGGGAGGGCTTTCCCGGCAGAAGGCACCCAGAATCAAGGCGGCCCTCCAGGGTATCGGCGAGGAAATGGATCTCGACTGGCTCGAAACCGCTCCCAGGGAGCAAGCAATGGACTTCCTGGTCGCACTGCCCGGGGTCGGCCGCAAGACAGCCGCCTGCGTGCAGGTCTTCACCTGGAATCGGCCGGAGATTCCGGTAGATGTGCATGTGCACCGGATCGGGGGGCGTCTGGGGCTGTTCCGGCCGAACGCTTCATTCGATGAGGCCCACGACGAGTTGCTGGCCCTGGTCGATCCCGAAGACGCCTATGAGTTTCACATGAACCTGATCCGCCACGGCCGGGAACTGTGCCGGCCGAACCCGCGATGCGAAGCCTGCGCCCTGCGCCGGATGTGCCCGTTCGCGAAGGCCGCCGACGGCCGACAGCGCGGTCCGGCGACGGTCGGCAGCAACTGACAGGTAATATTGTCTTTGCGTTCTTACGGCGCAAACTTTCGATCATGAGCAAGAAACCCTTCGTCATATTCAGTCTCGTCCTGGTTTTTCTGGCAGTCGTTGTGCCAGCCTGGGCGTTCATGCGCGACGGTGACCCGAGCCGTGCCCAGACCGAGGTCCCGGCCAACCTCAAATCCGGACAGAGCCTGTTCATCGACAGCTGCGGCAACTGCCACAAGCTGTACGCCGCGGGCACCTACGGCGACTTCGGCCCCGATCTCGACCAGAAGCTGGCTCCCGCCGGCACCCCCACCGGCCCCGACGCAGCCAGCCAGATCGAGGGCACCAAGGCTCAGGTTCTGAGCGCCATCAACATTGGCGCCAACGACCCGACGGTCTCCGGAAGGATGCCCGCCGGCATCGCTTCCGGTCCGGTCGCCGAGGAGATCGCCGAGTTCGTGGCTCAGACCGCCGGGCGCGGCTGAACCCGTCCGCGGCCACCGTCTCCCCGGACCCTCCGGTCACACGCTTTTCACATCCGCGCTACTTTGTCATGTCGCGGGGGTTGTAACGGCTGAAGTCTGCCCTCGGCTGACACCGTCGCATTGACCAAAAACCAGGAGAGATAATGCCCGCGCTTCGAAGCACCCCCGCCTTCACCCCGTCCCGCATCGCCCTGACTGCGATCGCCCTGATGCTTGCCGTGCTCGGCTTTGCGGCCGCCTCGGCCGTGAACGCGTCTCCTGCGGCGGCCGCACAGAACTTTCAGGCCCAGGCAAAGAAGAAGTGCAAGAAGGTAAAGCCCGCTACCGCCAACCGGCGCTGCGTCAAGAGCACGACCGCCCGGCTGCGCCGCCAGGCCGCAGCCAAAGCGCGAGCCATCGCCAAGCGCGAGCGCGGAAAAGTCGGCGTCATGAGCCGCAACCTGTACCTCGGAGCCGACCTCGGGCCTGCGATCAACGCCAACAGCCTCCAGGCGTTCATCAACGCCAACGGCGAAATCATGCGCGATGTAGATACCAACAACTACCCGGTCCGGGTCAAGGGTCTTGCCGGCGAGATCAAGACGAAGTCGCCGGATCTGGTCGGTCTCCAGGAGGTGTCAATGTGGCGAACCGGACCGACCGGCCCTCCGCGCAACAAGCCCAACAGCCCGCCCGCGTCCTTCACCGCCAACACGGTCACGTACGATTACCTCGACCTCCTGATGAAGGAGCTCAACAAGGGCAAGCAGCGTTACCGCGTGGTTCATGTGACCACCGAGTTCGACTTTGAGGGCCCGGCCAACTACGACGGCGACCCGATCGGGATCGGTGAGCTCAACGGACGCCTGACGATGCGCGACGCGATCCTCGCCAAGGTCGGTGCTGACATCAAGACCCGCAACGCCACCGGCGCCAACTACGCCACCTTCTACAACCCGGTGATCAGCGGCCTGCCGATCACCGTCGACCGGGGCTGGGGAAGCGTCGAGGTCAAGGTCCGGAACAGCCCCTGGTTCAAGTTCGTGAACACCCATCTCGAAGCTTTCGGGGACGACAAGAACAAGGTCACTGACTGCATGACTACTCCCGCGCCAGCGTTTGCCTCGAATCCGGTTTCGATTCGCTGCCGGCAGGCGAAAGAGCTGTATGAGGTCGCGATCGAGCCCGGCAACCTGCCGGTAGTACTCACCGGCGACATCAACTCCGACGATGACTCGGTGATCGATGCCAACTGCCCGGTTCCGACCAACCTCGACAGTCCGCTGCTCGGCAATAACGGCGGTGCTTGCGGCGATACCTTCGCCTTCAACTCACTGAAGACGAACGGGATGGTCTCGCGCAGCACCGACGATCCGATGAGTTGCTGCCTGAACGCCGACATCCTGACCGCCGACAACGGCAACCGGTCGGACTTCGTCAAACACATCGACCACATCCTGACCGACAGCCCGACCAGGGTGAAGATGCTCAACTCGTCAGTGTCCGGTCTGGCTCCGGTCAACGGTTACTGGAACTCCGACCACGCCGGCGTCTACAGCCTGCTGCGTATCAACCCGTAGCCCGGCCCGCCGGAGGCCCGAGCCGGAGGCCCGAGCCGGCCGCGAAGACCCGCGAATCACAAAGCCCTCCCCCTCACCGGGGCGGGCTTTTTCTTGGCAACCAGCCGGAATGTGGCTATTTGCAGGGCATTCTGACTGCTTTGACAACGCGGCCCACATCTGACATACTGGCACTTAGATTTTCGCAACCTTTCGATTAAACATCAGGCAACGAATCAGGAGAAACAAAGTGGGAAAAACGATAGGAATCGACCTCGGCACGACGAACTCGTGCGTTGCAGTACTCGAAGGCGGCGAGCCTTCGGTTCTTGAAAACTCGGAAGGCGGGCGCACAACCCCTTCCGTCGTCGCGTTCAACGACAAGGACGAGCGGCTGGTCGGCACGGTGGCCAAGCGCCAGGCCGTGATGAACCCCGAAAACACGATCTTTTCGATCAAGCGCTTCATGGGCCGCAAGGAGGCCGAAGTCAAGGAAGAAGAGACGATGATCCCGTACAAGGTCGAAGCCGGCCCCAACGGTGACGTCCGGGTCGACGCGCGCGGCAAGCAGTACTCGCCGCCGGAGATCAGCGCGATGATCCTCCAGAAGCTGAAGGCCGACGCCGAAGCCAAGCTCGGTGAGACGGTCGACTCGGCCGTGATCACCGTTCCGGCCTACTTCAACGACGACCAGCGCCAGGCGACCAAGGACGCCGGCAAGATCGCCG
>Ga0105050_10001061_pt1 | contig 41695 bp, 33 predicted proteins | sample FRY01_FD_78088 | JGI IMG/M metagenome (GOLD analysis project Ga0105050, IMG submission 78088) | Freshwater microbial communities from Lake Fryxell liftoff mats and glacier meltwater in Antarctica - FRY-01 | ecosystem: Environmental > Aquatic > Freshwater > Ice > Glacier meltwater ...
AACAGCTTTTAACCGTGACGAATTATTGACCGAGATTTTATTGAAGAACGGTTTCCAACTAAACTACAAAGCCGAAAAGCAAGAACAGTTTAAGAAAAACGAAATTCTATTAGCCACAGATCCCGCATCGGGCGGGACAGGCTCCGAAAAAGAAACTTATATTTGCTTAGATGTTGCAATTGATGCCGACACAGTAGAATATTTCAAAAAGCACACCAACAAAAAATTCATTTGCCTTGAACGGGCATTAGACACGACAAAGAAATATAATTCAAAACATTATCTGGCTAATATGTTTAAAGCGTTTTAAACAACTAAATAGACTTTTGGATTTAAGAGAAATTATTAACAGAATACAAGTAAAACCTCAACTTTTTCATGATTTATTTCATTCAAAATAAATTGCAAACCCTTAAGCCATTTAAATCTATATCTTTGCAACTTATTAAATTGCGAGATAATATATGAAAATATCAAACAAAGAGGCCGTTTTTATCTTATCAAGTTATGATATTGGAGCAGGCAAACAAGGCGCAGCCGATGGGCCTGTGGCGATTAAAGATTCCATTATTGGACATGGCGTAAGCAAGGAAGATTTCATTTTACTGAACAATGCCCTTACCCAAAAAGATTTTGACGACACATTTACCCATGCAAAATATATTGATATTGTTTTGGAAAACTCAAAAAAGCTAGAAGCCCAAATTGTTTCTGTTTTTAATAGTAAAAGAATGCCGATTATTCTTTCTGGCGACCATTCAAACGCCATAGGCGGACTGAGCGGGTTGAAAAATGCGAATCCAGAGAAAACAATTGGGGTTATTTGGATAGATGCACATGCAGATATTCATTCGCCTTACACTACCCCTTCGGGCAATTTGCATGGCATGCCTTTGGCGGCATTGGCAGGATTAGACAACCAAGAAATTGCCATAAATTCCATAACAGAAAAAGAGATTTATTATTGGAACGAGCTAAAAAAATTGGGCATTGCGGCCATTAGTCCCAAGTTTGATTTGAAAAATTTGGTGTTCATAGGCATCAGAGATGCCGAAGACCAAGAATGGGAAATTATAGAGAAAATGGGAATCAAAACCTTTGAGCCAGATGATATAAGAGCCTTTGGCATTCAAAATGTTTTGGAACAAACATTGACATATTTAGAAGGCTGCGATTTGATTTATGTTTCCTTCGATGCGGACTCTTTAGACCCCGAAATATCTTTGGGCACTGGCACACCTTCGCCCGATGGCTTAAAAAAGGAAGAAGCCAGCATTATTTTTAAAACACTGATGCAACATCCAAAACTGGGCGCATTTGAAATAACTGAAGTGAACCCAAACTTAGATGAAAATGGGAAAGAAATGGCTAAAATAATAGCCGACTTGATTATAAAAGCCATTTAGTTGGATAAGTAACTTTTTAGTGTATTTTTTGTGTATAAAACTTTGCTTTTTGTTAATTGCTTAAAAAATGATAGACTTAATTTCGCAGTCTAAGAAAAAATAACGACAACCATCAATATGAAATTTTTAATATCTGCCCCTGTTTTATTAGAGCACCTTACAAAAGTAAACGGTGCGATTGTATCAAAACCTGTTTTGCCAATTTTAGACCACTTTTTGTTCAACATTAAAGATGGCAAATTAACAATTTCTACCACAGATTTAGAAACCTCTATGTCTAGCACTTTTGATGTGGAAGCAAAAGAAGATATTTTGGTTGCCATTCCTTCAAAAATAATTTTAGATACGGTGCGTTCTATTGGCGACCAACCAATAACATTTACCGTTGTTGAAGAAAGTTTTGCAGTTGAAATGAGCACATCTATTGGAAAATATAGTTTAACTGGTTTAAACGGCATTGATTTTCCCAAAATTCCAGATGTGGAGTCAGATAAATCATTTAGCATGCCTTCAAATGTATTGTTAAGATGTATCTCTAAAACTGTGTTTGCAACAGGAAACGATGAACTAAGATTAAACTTTACAGGTGTTTTTGTTGAAATGACAAACGATGAAATAAACTTTGTGGCAACAGATGCCAACCGCTTGGTTAGATTAACAAGAAAAGACATTAAACCAGGATTTGAACATTCCTTTATTTTGCCTAAAAAAGCTTTGGGTTTGTTAAAATCATCATTAAGCAACGATGTTTCGCCCGTACAAATAGATTTCAACAATTCAAATGTCTTCTTTAATGTAAACAACATGAAATTATCATGTCGTTTGATTGATGAAAAATACCCTGATTACAGAATGGTAATTCCGCAAGAGAACAATAATGTTATTTCTGTAAACAGAGTGGATTTATTAGAAACTGTTAGAAGAGTGTCTAACTTCTCGAATAAAACAACCCACCAAATAAGAATAAAAATAACTGGTAACGAGCTAGCGGCAAGCGCAGAAGACATAGAAATGGCTAACGAAGCAAACGAAAAACGCTCTTGTGAATATGATGGAGAGGATATCGAAATTGGATTCAACTCTAAATTTTTGGTAGAAATGTTAGCCAATTTAGACCATCCACAAGCATTGTTAAAACTATCAACACCAAACAAAGCGGGTTTGCTTTCTCCAGTAGAAAATGAAGACGATGAAGATGTTTTGATGTTGATTATGCCAATGATGCTCAACAATTATTAAGGTGTAAGCTTTAACTAAACCGACTCTGCAAGGGCCTATTCTCTTATTTTTTATGACAAAAGATTTAGAACAAATTGAAAAAGTAAATTCTATTAAAATAGAAGTTAGAAAGATATTTACGGTCTATTTAGAAAAGCAACAGCACCGAAAAACACCTGAAAGATTTGCTATTCTTGATGAAATATACTCTCATAAAACACATTTTGATGTGGATACACTATTCGTTCACATGAAAAACAAGAAATTTAGGGTTAGTAGAGCAACGGTATATAACACATTAGAATTATTGCTAGAGAGTGGTTTGGTAAAAAGACACCAATTTGGCAAAAATATAGCAATGTATGAACAAAGTTTTGGATTTAAGCAACATGATCATTTAATATGTTTGCATTGCAGCAAAGTTTTAGAATTTTGCGATCCAAGAATACAACAAATAAATAATACAATGGGCGGATTACTGGGTTTTGAAGTGAGTCATCATTCATTACATTTGTATGGCAACCCAATATTAACGGAAAACAAACATTGTAAAAGTTGCCATAAAGAAATTAGTATTAATGAATAAAATAGATGTAGTTTTAGGTTTACAGTGGGGCGATGAAGGAAAAGGAAAGATAGCCGATTTTTTAACCCCCAAATACGAAGTAATTGCGAGATTTCAGGGTGGTCCCAATGCCGGGCACTCTTTAAAATTTAATGGTAAAACCCATGTTTTGAACACGGTGCCTTCAGGCATTTTTCACGACAACACCACCAATATAATTGGCAACGGTGTTGTAGTTGACCCTGTTAGAATTAAAGCCGAGATTGAAAGAATTGAATTAGCTGGTGCAAATGTGAAAAAAAACCTGGTTTTCTCAAAGAAAGCACATTTAATTTTGCCAACTCATAGGCTATTAGATGCGGCAAGTGAAACCAGCAAAGGCGATGATAAAATTGGTTCTACTTTAAGGGGTATTGGCCCAACATACAGAGACAAAATTGGTCGCAGTGGCATTAGAATTGGCGAAATATTTTCGCCCAATTTCAAGGAGAAATATGAATTTATAAAAAAAGACCAACTAGCGGTTGTGAAATTTTTAGGCTATTCAGATTTTAATATTGAAGAACTAGACACAGAGTTTTATGAGTCATGTGAGTTTTTGAAACAATTTAAGTTTGAAGATACAGAATATCTGGTGAACGATTATTTAAAAACCAAAAAAATGCTTGCAGAAGGTGCGCAGGGCAGTATGTTAGATATTGATTTTGGCAGCTATCCGTATGTAACCTCGAGTAACACAATTAGTGGAGGCGTTTGCAATGGTTTGGGTATTGCCCCGCAGCATATTGGCAATGTCTATGGTATTTTTAAAGCCTATTGCACGCGTGTTGGCAGCGGTCCTTTTCCAACGGAGTTAGACAACGAAGAGGGCGAAAAATTAAGGAAAGTTGGCAACGAATTTGGAGCTACAACAGGTCGCCCAAGACGCTGCGGATGGTTAGATTTAGTGGCTTTGAAATATGCAATTATGTTAAGTGGTGTCAATTATTTGATAATGATGAAAAGCGATGTGTTAAGCGGTTTTGATCAAGTTAATGTATGCACATCCTATTTAGTAAATGGCGAAGCAAGCACACAAATCCCTTATGATTTATGCAATCAAGAAGTTGTACCGGTTTATAAATCCTTTAAAGGATGGCATGAGGATTTAACTATTTGTAGAAAAAAAGCAGATTTACCAGAGAGCTTTAACCAATACATTGCTTTCCTTGAAAAGGAACTAGAATTACCAATCAGAATTATTTCTGTTGGTCCAGATAGAGAGCAAACCATTATTGATTAACTGCTTTTAGAGCAACTTAACTAAATCTTCGCTAGCAATTGCACTAAGGGCCAAGCCCATGCCGCCCATACGCACGCAAACAAATAAGTTTTCATCTATTTTTTCAACAATAGGGGTTTTGGTTTTCCCCATTGCCATAATGCCACTCCAATGTTGATCGACCTCAATGGTTTTGTTGGGTAAAATCCATTTGTTGATGTATTTGGTCAAATAATCTTTCATGTTTTCTGTGGTGTCTATCTCATGTGTTTTTTCTTGTTCCATAAATTTGTTTCTGGCACCGCCCAACAATAATCTATTGCCAATATTTCTAAAGTAAATATAACCATTGTCTGCATGGAAAACGGCTTTTAGCTTAAGGTTTTCTAGTGGTTTTGTTAAAATGATTTGTCCTCTTGCAGGTTCAATATCTAAATGGGGCACAAGAATTTTGGCAAAAGCATTGTTAGCAATTATTAGTTTATGGGCAGAAAAGGAGAGGCCATTGCTAGCTTTTAATTCATATCCATTAGTCGTTTTGTTGATGCTATCTATATTGCAACCCATCATCGGAATAATCCCTTTTTTAAGAACCATTTCAGTCAGTTTTTGGTTCAATAAGCCAGAGTCCAAACCACCTTCATGTGGATTGTAAATTGCTTTATTAAAAAAGTGGGTGCCAAGTTTTTGTATTTGTTTTTCGTTGTAAGTTGATTTTAGTCCAGTTTTTTCTTGAATCTTATTGTTCCAATATTGTATTTTTTCAAAAGAAGATTGATAAATATCCTCTTTTTCAAAGACTTCATAAGACCCAGAATTATAGTAAGCAACATTTTTTTGCCCACACAATCCAAGAATTTTCTTAATGCCTAAATATCTTTTTTCTAAAAGCTCTAAGATATCGTTTTCGGTGCTGTTTGAATGGTCCATTATCAATTCAGAAATACTTCCAAAACAAGTGAATCCTGCGTTTTTTGTGGAGGCTCCATAAGAAAAAGGTGCTCTGTCAATGATACAAACCCTTGCTTTAGAATACTTTTTCTTTAAATTTAATGCAATTTGTTTGCCAGACAAACCTGCGCCAACAATAGCAAAATCAAAGGTTTTAAGTATTTGAGAGGTTTCCCAAAAAGATGTTTGATGGTTCATAAAAAAAAATATAAATTTATTTGCTACAAAAATAAATAATTTTATATATTTGCAGTCCCATTTCAGGAAAAAAGTTCTTTTAAAAAAATAAGCGAGAATAGCTCAGTTGGTAGAGCGCAACCTTGCCAAGGTTGAGGTCGCGAGTTCGAACCTCGTTTCTCGCTCAAACATTATTTAAAAAGCCCATTGTTTGGGCTTTTTGTTTATTGTAGAGTTGCCCAGATGGTGGAATCGGTAGACACGCAGGACTTAAAATCCTGTGGCTTCACGGCTGTGCGGGTTCAAGTCCCGCTCTGGGTACTAAAAAGGTCTGTTTTTCATAAAAACAGATTTTTTTTTGTTCAATAATTAATGTCATTTAATTTTGATTTATTTAAAAGTGTGTGTTTGTAAACTAATTATTAAGTTTTTGATAAAATAGCAATGAATTGGATTCTATTAATTATGGCTGGCCTGTTCGAAGTGGCGTTTGCCTCCTATTTAAGAAAAGCAAAGGAAACCATAGGGCAAGAAATGTATCTTTTGAATTTTGGCTTTTTGTTGTGTTTAACAATAAGCATGGTTTTATTGCTAAAAGCCACACAAACTTAACCCATTGGCACCGCTTATGCGGTTTGGACGGGCATTGGGGCAGTTGGCACAGTTATAGTAGGTATTTTATCTTTAAAGAACCTGCCACATTTTGGAGAATCTTTTTTATCACTATTTTATTGTTATCAATCATAGGATTGAAAGCAGTGTCAAACTGCTCAATAGTAATATATTCCTTGATTTTTAAGGTCATAAAAATAGAAATTAAGACCAGTCTATTTTTTATATCAACAGCTTTTGTTTATTGGTTTAAATATTGAGATTTAATGTAATCGCTCATCGTTTGGTAAACTTCTTTTAACTCAGGGAAGTCCGCCAATGCTAATAAATGTGCATTAATTGTGTTTAAATCGTTCCTTTTTGCCGGCCCTGTTTGTGTTTGTTTGGCTTCATAGCGATTTAAATTATCAAATGTTTGTGCCATTAGAGGTTTTAATAGCTCAAAATCTAAATTATTCAGCTTGCAAAAATCTTGCGACATGATAATCATGGCGTTTGTGAAATTATTTACCATGACTGCTGACAAATGATATTGCAAACGCTGTTCAGAGTTGATTTCCTGCGGGTTGTCAATTATTTTGAGCAAGGCATCCTCAATTGCAGATTTGGTCTCACGGCTGTTGTATTCCATTAAAAATGGAAATGGTATAATATTGTCTTGCCAAAGCTTTTGAATAGATTGTAAAGGATAAATTACCGCATAATGACTGTGTTTGCTAAGCGTGTTGATGCCAACAGCGCCCGAACAATGGCAAATAATACCATTTTCTATAGCATTAGAAACAACTTCTATTTGGCTGTCGCTAATGCATAATATCACTAAATCATTGGGATTAAAATGAGAGTAATCTGTTTTTAATTCAATACCGTATAAAGAGGCCAATGCTTGACCCATTATTTGATTTCGGGCAACAATTGATTTTAGAGGCAAATTATTGGTTAATAACATGTTGGCCCAAAAATTGGCTACATTCCCAGAACCAACAATATGAATATTTTCTATTTTCAAATCACATTCTTTTAAATGCGTCTGTTAGATTCTCTAAATCTATTGATAATGGCCAAAATGAATCCAAAAATCATGATTACTGTTCCACCCCAAAGCAAATTAATGTATGGAAACTCAATAGCTTTCAAAATGATATACTCAATCTTAGGGCGTTTGGTAGCACTTGTAATTACAAACTTCATGTTTTTTGGATCATTTCCATCAGGAATAAATCTATCCAAAATAATCAAAACGCCTGCTTCCGGAATAATAGACTCTTTAAATCTAATTTTATCTTCGCTAATAAACTCAGGACGGGCTATAAAAGTATCGCCCATTGTATTAATAACAATCTCAGCTTGCAGATGTATTTTTTTAAGGTCTTGGCTAGCTTCAATCACATTGATTTTTCTAACCATCAGCTGTCTGTTTGCGTCTTCAGTGGCAAAGGTTTGATTAATGGAAACAGTATCAGTTTTGAAATTATCGAATTCTTTTTCTTCAAAATCTTCCATACTGCTTTCAAATGTAATATGCGTGAAAATGTCTTTTGTTAAATAATGTCTGGTATCAGGGTTTACAACAACACCCATTTTAGGATTGTTTTGAATATTAGGATACAATTTAAAAGAATCTTTTATTAATCCATTCTTATCTAAAACCTGATATTGAACCTCGAAATAGGTATTAGGAGCAACGGTTTTAGAATTAACATAAGTTGCTTTAATTTTGTTGTCATCAAAAAATACGGGTCTTCCTTTTGCCAATAGAATATTTTCTCTATTGTTTGATTTTGCATTTTGGTCTTCGGTTCCATCGGCAGATGTTTCAGAAAAATAGCCAACACCAGTTTTGTTGACGCTCAACACCTTTTTGTTTACAGAAGAAACCACCACACCAATCATCATTAACCCAAAGCCAGCGTGCGCTATGGCTCCGCCTGAAAGTTTTAGCTTTCCTTTCAGAACTATGTGAATATAGTGCATGTTTGCAACAATAGTATAACATCCGCCAACTATCAGTAGCAGATATTTAAATTGCCAAATGTTAAATAAAAACAAAGCCCCTGTTGCTAAAACCAATGCCACTAATAAGGAATTGGCCATTTTTTCAAAAACCTTTTTTGAATCACTATTTTTATATCTAAAAAACTGTCCTATGGCTGTCAAAACAACAATTGGAATGGCGAACCAAATTTGAATTTTATTATAATATTCTTCCCCTGCAGAGGCCATGCTAGTTCCAAATAATTTATTGAAAACCGGAATGCTTGTCATGGTGATAATTTGCAAACCAGACAATAAAAGAACCATACTACCAACAAACATCCAAAATTCTCTGCTATATAATTTGTCGGTTTCTATGTTGGTGCCGAATCTTTTAAATAAATTATATACAAAAAATATGGTTGCAGTTAAAAATACGGTAACGCCAATAAAACTTTTTAAAGTTGTGCTTATTGGAATGTTTAATGTTGAAACTGACATTAAAAGGCCAAAACTTAAAATAAAAAACAGCAATGATTGTTTAAATGTTTTGAAACTTATTGCATAGGTTAGCAATATAAAAACAAACAAAAGGATAATTAATTGACCAGACAAGCCAAGGTCTGTAAATGAATGCACGCTTGCGTTTCCTAAAATACCACTTCTTGTTAAGAATGTTGCATAAAGCACCATGAAGAAAGAGAAACATGTTAAAACAAAAGTTAGAACTGGGTATTTTTTAGTTGCTTTATTAATCAATAATAGATGTGAAGCGGTTATTAACAAAAGCCAAGGCATTAGTGATGCGTTTTCTACGGGATCCCATGCCCAATAGCCGCCAAAACTTAAACTTTCATAAGCCCAATAACCTCCCATAATAATTCCCAATCCTAAAACCATTACTCCCAATAAAGTCCAAGGTAGGGCAGGAATCATCCATTCTTTAAGTCTATTTGTCCAAAGGCCAGCAAAAGCAAATGCAAAAGGAATAATTGTAGAAGCAAAACCAAAAAATAAAGTTGGCGGATGAATGACCATCCAATAGTTTTGCAACAATGGATTTAAACCATTGCCATCTTTATAAACTTGTAAATAATTTTCTATCCCAATTTTATCTAAAACAGGAATCAAAAGGATTTCAGGGTTGTATTCCCTCATCAAAATAAAAGGACTGCTGCCAATTTTTAGGTCGCCAATATTAAAGCCAAGCAACATACTGCTAAGGATAATTTCTGCAACTGCAACAACCGTCATCACGGGTGCTTCCCATTCTTTGGATTTAAAGATTAATAGAATACCCAAAACCGCATGCCAAAACATCCAAAGCAAGAAGCTGCCTTCTTGACCTTCCCAAAAACAGCTAATCATATAATAAATTGGCAATTCGGTGGATGAATGTTGATAGGCGTATTGATATTCGAAGAAATGGCTGTGTATAATGTAAAATAGAGATACAAAAATTAAGACAACTGAAAAACTATGAATGTAAAAAAACATTCTGCCTAGTTTTCTAAAGCTGTCTTCTTTTTTATTGACTGCCAAAGCATAAGAAATGGCGGCTATTAAAGCAGAAATAAAAGCTAAGACTACTGCAAAATGGCCAATATTGCCAATCCAAAGGTGTTCGTTGTTAAATTGAAGGGTTTTCAAAAGAAGAAATGTTGTTTATTTTTTTTCGTATTTGCTAGGACATTTTTTCAAAATATCTTTCGCTTCAAAATGGTCGTCATCTGTCATGTAACCAATCAGAACCACCTTGTCTGTTTTTTCCAAGTCCTGTGGTTTTGCGTTTCGGTAGATTACTTTTTTTTCTAATCCTGTGGTGTCTTTTGCATAAAACTCAAAATAGTTTGGGTCTGTTTGCGGATTGTATAATTGCGGGCGGTCTTTGCTAAGTGTTGTAACCACATGCAGTTTCATGGTTGGCTTGTCTTTTGCTATTTCTATGGCTTCGTTAAAACAAACATATTTACTAGTGTCACCATAAAAACTAATTCCAATGGCAATGGCAATGGAAATAAATACTATAATTACAATTTGAACAGGTTTCATTCTTGTTGTTTTTCTAATTTAGTAATTTTTAAGTCTAATCGGATTAAGTAAAGTACAATTAATATAAATATAATTGTTATAACGCCTATAACAACAAATAGTTTGTTGCCACTGCGCACCATTGACTCTGTTTGAGCAAAAACACTCATGCTATTGATTAGTAATATCAGAGTTAAATAATTTTTTATTTTCATTTTTTTGTTTAATGATTTCATGTCTTGAACGAAGTTCTGCTATCCATACAAATAATAATGTCCAACCGATTACGGCCGGATAAAATACATATTGCATATTGTGGGTTTGGTTATATGCTTTAAAATTTACAGCCTCGCCACTGCCAGGGTGAATGCTGAATTTAGCTATTTTGGGCATTATATATATTAATGCGACAAACAATGGGAATATAAAAATATTATATACCGCAGTTAAACGGGCTCGTTTCTCTTGATTATTGATAGATTTTTGAAGCAACCAATATCCGCCATACATTGCCATGCCAGCTGCCACGCCATTGAGTTTTGGATCATTGGTCCAAGGCGTTCCCCAAGTGTTGTAGGCCCAAAACATGCCTGTTGTTAGTCCGCAAAGTCCCATCAAAATACCCGTGTTTGTTAACTCTCTGGCATAAATATCTCGTTTAGGATTAAATTTGCCTAAATACATCATGCTGTTTATCCAAGCGGCTAGTAAAACTAAAACCATACCAAACCACATGGGTACATGGTAAAAAAGGTTTCTAATCGATTCGTCTAAAATGCCAACATCTGTTGGCAGGTCTAATATTAGACCATAAATAAGAACATAGCCAACAATTAGCGTTGCCAATATTTTATACCATTTGTTAGGAATGAATTGCATGCTTTTTATATTCAGCGCAAATTTAAGGGTTTTAAAAATTTATAACTAACAATTTGTTGCCTTTATTATTTTAGGTTTGTTTAATAAATGGGTCGTGTTTTTTTTAATTAAAACAATGGGTTTTCTAATGATTTTTGGGGTGGGTAAAATGAGAGCTTTTATATTTATTAGTGCTTTGCATATTCCTAACTCTCAAGATTACTCATTTCCTTTTTTCAATTGAAAAAACGGTTGCATCCATTTTTGATGGATGTCGTAGTTATCAGTAATGCTGTTTTAGTAGGCCGTGGCTTGCATTCGTTCTTAGATGATTTTACTTTGCCAATAATCAAAATTTGTAGTCGCATCTTATTTTTTAAACATACTAAAATGCCGTTCTATTCATATTCATCTGCTCACGAAGGTATGATAATTTATTTTAAACCAATTTATGATTATGTTTGCAAACAGAATTAAAATTTGAAATTATTTTTTTGAGTTTACACACTTTTACACACTTTTTGAGATAGTGTCGGATTCCCCCAAAAACAATTCGTTAATCCAATCTTCAACAATTTAACAATTCTCCATTTTCCATTCTCAATTCTCCATTAACAATTAATTCTATCATCCGATTTATTTTTTTATCTTTGCACTGAAAAATGTTGACTTTAAATGAGCTAGCCTTCGATTTTGGGGGCAGATACCTGTACAGAGATGTTAATTGGCAAATTACCCCAGGAGAAAGAATTGGTTTGGTGGGGCAAAACGGAACGGGAAAATCTACGATTCTTCGTATTATAACTGGCGAATATCAGCCCACAGAGGGCAATTTATCTAAATCAAAAGATTGTACAATTGGTTTTTTGAACCAAGATTTGTTGAGTTATGAAAGTGACGAAAGCATATTGAATGTGGCCATGCAAGCTTTTGAAAAAGCTTTGCAGTTGCAAAAAGAGATTGATGAAATTATGATTAAATTGGAATATGATTATTCTGAGGAAGTTTTAATGGATTTAGGTAATAAACAAGAAGCTTTTGAGGCTTTGGATGGGTATAATATTCATTTTAAAACCGAAGAAATATTAGAAGGATTGGGTTTCAAAACTGAAGATTTGCAAAGGCCATTGTCAGAGTTTAGCGGAGGGTGGCGTATGCGGGTAATGTTGGCAAAGCTGTTGTTGCAAAATCCAAAATTATTGCTTTTGGATGAGCCAACGAATCACTTGGATTTACCGTCTATTGAGTGGATTGAAGATTATTTACAATCCTATGCAGGCACGGTTATTATTGTATCGCACGATAGATATTTTTTGGATAAAATGGTAACTAAAATTGTAGAAGTAGCCAATAAACGGGTTTATCAATACACAGGAAATTACACCAAGTTTTTGGTTCAAAAAGCAGAGCGAGATGAGTTGCAAGGCAGAGCTTACGAAAACCAACAGCAGTTTATCAAACAACAAGAAAAACTGATTGACCGTTTCAAAGCCAAGGCGAGTAAAGCTACAATGGCGCAGAGCAGGATGAAAATGCTCGATAAAATTGATCGCATAGAAGAGGTTCAAAACGATGAATCGGTAATGAAACTTAAATTTAAGGTGAGGCAGCAGCCGGGCAAAGTTATCATAACCACAAAAAACATATCGAAACAGTATAACGATCAAATTATCTTCAAAAACTCGGATGCTCAAATTCTGAGGGGCGATAAAATTGCACTGATTGGGGCAAATGGTAAAGGGAAATCCACCTTGCTTAGAATTATTGATAAAAGCGAACCTGTGCAAACAGGCGAGGTGGAATATGGCCACAATGTTCAAAAAACATTTTATGCGCAGCATCAGTTAGAGTCGTTAAATATTCAAAATGAATTGATAGAAGAACTTGGGCAAATGGGTTCAACAAAGCTTGAAAGCGAATTGCGCACCATTTTAGGTTGCTTCTTGTTTTCGGGCGATGATGTCTATAAAAAGATAAAAGTGTTGAGTGGAGGCGAAAAAGCAAGGGTTGCTTTAGCGAAAACATTGGTTTACGAAGCCAATTTCCTTTTGCTCGATGAGCCAACAAATCACTTGGACATTCAGAGTATGAATATTTTGATTCAAGCATTACAAGAGTATGAAGGTACATTTATAACAGTTTCGCACGATAGGCATTTTATTTCTCAAATAGCCAATAAAATTTGGTGGATAGAAGAGGATATTATAAAAGAATATTTGGGAAGTTATGATGAGTGGAAAGATTTTATGCAAAAGCGCGATATCAGTAATAAAGCGCTTGTTGGTAATGTGAAAAAAGAAATACCCAAAAACGAAACGAAGCCACTGGAAGTGAAATCCGTTGCAAACGAAGGCGAAAAGCAAAAGAAACAGTTTCAAAATAATCTGAATATCATAGAGCAAGACATAGAAAATATTAAAAAACAACTTGCTGCTATAGAAAATAAAATTGCAAATACAAGCAATCAAGTTGAAATTGGCACGCTTTCTGAACAGTATCAAACCATACAAACTCAAATTGTGGAAAAAAACAAAGAATTTGAAACAATATTTGAGCAATTATTAAGTTTATAAAAAACCATTTACCCATGAAAAAAATATTTTACCTTAGCTTCTTTTTTATATTAAGTGCCAATCTTTTTGCAGCATATTTGCCTTTAAGATATGAAAATGTTAACTATGAGGAAAATATAAAAACGGTTATCTTAACACAAGCCAATTCCATTGAGCGTTTTCCGGCCATTGATTTGAACAGCAATCAACAGTTGCATCTTTATTTTGACGATTTAATGCCAGAGAGTGACAATTATCAATATACTTTTATACATTGCTCGGCTGCATGGCAGCGCTCAAATTTAAGACAGAACGAATATTTAAAAGGCAATTTTTTTGAAAACATACAAAACTATTCTTTCTCTAAAGCCACCTTTCAGGTTTATACACATTATGATGTTTTTTTCCCAACCTATGAAATGAAACCATCCGTTTCGGGAAATTATTTAATGGTTGTTTATCGTAATTTTGATGAAAATGATATTATTCTTAGTCGTAGATTTATGGTTGTGGAAGATAAATTTGTTATAGAACCTAGTCCCAAAATTGCAACCAATCCTGATGTTCGGTTTAGTTCTCAGGAAATTGATTTTATGGTAAACTTGGGCGAAAGTAGAATCCCAAATCCTATGTTGGATATAAAAGCCACAATTATGCAAAACCTTAGGTGGGACAATGCCATTTTTGATTTGAAACCCCGTTTTATTAATGGGAAATATCTTGATTATAATTACGAAACAGGCAATGTTTTTTTGGGCGGAAATGATTTTAGATATTTTGATACCAGAAGTCTCCGTTTTTTAAGTTTTAATGTGCGCAGAAAATACATGGAAGACAATCTAAAAAATGTGGTATTAAACAATGACGCTCCCAGAAATTTGATGCCTTATATCCAAACAATAGATTTTAACGGAAAAATTGTGATTGACAATAGAGATAATGGTGTTAGGGGAGAGATTGAAGGCGATTATGCAAAAGTTCATTTTACCTATATAAGCGACAAACAAGCGCATGATGTGTATGTTTTTGGCGAGCTAACCAATTGGCAAATGAAATCAGAATTTAAAATGGAATGGAACGAAAAGTTTCAACAATATGAATTGGCAGTAATGTTAAAACAAGCCTATTTCAACTATTATGTTGTAACCGATAATCCTGAGGGAACAGCGAGCCTAAAAGAAACCGAAGGCAATTTTAGCAATACAGAAAATGATTACCATATTATGATCTATCATAAAAATCAATTTATGCAATATGATGAACTTTTAGGAACGATTTACTGCAATTCAGTTAAAAGATAAAGAATGAACAACGATAAAATAAAAATCCTTTGGGCCGATGATGAGATAGACTTATTAAAGCCACACATTCTTTTTTTAGAACAAAAAGGATATGAGATAATTGCAGTTAATAATGGCAATACGGCTATTGCTAAATGCTTAAGCGAAAAGCCCGACTTGGTTTTTTTAGATGAAAATATGCCTGGCATCAGTGGACTAGAAACCCTAAAGCAAATCAAAGAAATTGATGCAGATGTGAAAGTAATTATGATTACCAAAAGCGAAGAGGAATATATTATGGACGATGCCATTGGTTCTCAAATAGCTGATTATTTAATTAAACCAGTCAATCCAAATCAGATTCTTCATTCTATTAAAAAAATAATTGATAAAAACCGTTTAATCACCGAAAAAACCACTCAAAATTATCAGCAGGATTTTAGAAATCTTAGCAACATGCTAACAGATAATATTAGTTTAGACGAATGGAAGGATGTTTATAATAAATTGATTTTTTGGGAACTTGAATTTGATAAATCTTCGGACAAAAGCATGGGCGAAATATATTTAAGTCAAAAAAAAGAGGCCAATCATAATTTTTGTAAATTTATTACTAAAAATTATATAAGTTATTTGAGCCCAACAGGCGACAATGGTCCAGTAATGAGCAATAATCTTATGCGCAGAAAAGTGGTACCACAAATGCAAGATGGCATTCCAACCTTTTTTGTTTTGATAGATAATCTTAGATTAGACCAATGGCGCACAATTTCTCCTATTTTAAAAGAAAAATTTAAGATTATAGAAGACGATCAATACCTTGCTATTTTGCCAACCACAACCCAATACTGTCGTAATGCAATTTTTAGTGGTTTGTTGCCTTCAGAAATAGAAAAAAGATTCCCTGAGAAATGGAGCAATGACGAAGACGAGGGTGGAAAAAATAATTTTGAGTTAGATTTTTTCAATGATTTATTATCTCGATTAAGAATAAATGGCAAAACATCTTATACGAAAGTAACCAACTTGGATGGCGGCAAAGCCATGGTTGATGATGTACCCAATATGTTTAAAAACGATATTAATGTGATTGTTTATAATTTTGTTGATGCATTTAGTCATGCTCGCACAGATGTTAGCATAATAAGAGAATTGGCAGAAGACGAAGCAGCCTATCGTTCGGTAACAGAAAGTTGGTTTAAGCATTCACCTCTTTGGGATGCGTTGCAGCTTATTTCCGAGAAAAAATGCAGGGTTGTAATTACAACAGACCATGGTTCTGTTAGGGTAGATAAACCTGTGAAAGTTGTTGGTGATAAAAATACAAATTCAAATTTAAGATACAAACAAGGTAAAAATTTAACTTACGATGCTAAAGAAGTATTTGAAATAAAAAAACCGGAAACAGCCTATTTGCCTAAAGTAAATGTCAGCCAATCTTTTGCGGTTTGTAAAGAAGACGATTTTTTCGCCTATCCCAACAATTATAATTACTATGTTAAATATTATACCAATACATTTCAGCATGGGGGAATTTCTCTTGAAGAGATGCTGATACCATTTATTGTGATGGAAAATAGGTAGAGTAACCAAAAAAGCTAATCTTCTTCGTCCATCAATGATTGCCAATCATAAGGTTTGTTGGCTTCTTTGATATTGATTTTTTCTTCTTTGTTTTTTAGGTTCACTTTCAGAATTTCGATTTTATAACCAATAAATTCTTCAATTTCTTTTAACATTTGCTTTTCTTCTTTGCTACAAAAAGAAATAGCCAAGCCTTTGTTATCTGCTCTGCCTGTTCTTCCCACTCTGTGAACATAGTTTTCGGGCTTATCGGGCAGGTCGTAGTTCACAACAATATCAATATTGGGCACATCAATTCCCCTTGCGCTCACATCTGTGGCTATCAATAATTTTGTTTTATTGGCTTTAAAATCATTTAAAATCTTAAATCTCTCTTTTTGTTCAATGTCTCCATGAATTGCAATTGACTCTATTCCCGCTCTTTCCATGGCTTTCACAACGCGCTCGGCTCGCACCTTTGTACGAACAAAAACCAACATTTTTTGGTCTGGCTGTTCTTTAATTAATTGTTCTAAATAAAAGCGTTTATCGTCCATTTCTGACAATAAAATAGAATGGTCAATATTTTTATTAACCGGGTTCTCTGGCGAAATTTGTATTCTAATGGGATTTCTGACAATGGAGTACGCAAGTTTTCTTATGCTATCTGTAATAGTTGCCGAAAAAAACAATGATTGTCTTCTTTGTGGAATATGGCGCATCAAGTCTTTTATATCTTTCAAAAATCCGAGGTCGAGCATGTGGTCGGCTTCGTCCAAAATCAAAGTTTCTAAATTCTCTAAACGGACATATCCTTGACTAATTAAATCAAACATTCTGCCGGGAGTGGTAATGAGAATATCAACACCTTCTTGCAATGCTTTAATCTGTTTATCTTGCTCCACACCGCCAAATAAACTCATGCTCTTAACACCAGTATTAAAACCAATTTGATTAAAAACATCATGAATTTGGGTGGCTAATTCTCTTGTGGGCACAAGTATTAAACATCGAATAACACGGGTTTTCTTTCTGTTTTTGGTCAAATAGTCAATCATTGGAATTGCAAAAGCCGCTGTTTTGCCTGTGCCTGTTTGTGCAATTGCCAAAACATCTTCACCATTCATGATTGGGGTGATGGCTCTAAATTGAATATCTGTTGGGCGCTTGAATCCAATTTTATTTAAGTTTTCTTTGAGTAGGGGGTCTAAATCGTATTTTTCAAATTTCATAATTTTGATGACTAACAAAAAAGCCCCGAAATAATCAGGGCTTTTTATAAAAGATTGTTTATTTTTTTATTTGTATTTTCCTTTTCCTACACCACTAGATGGCAAAGATTTGTTTCTTTTTTTGCTGTTTCCAATTGGAGAACCAACTCTTATCATTGCACAACGGAAACCAATTGTAGAGGTAGATAAAGCTTGGTCTAAGAATCTTCTGTTACCAGCACTCATCCAATAGGCTCTATCGTTCCATGAACCACCTTTGTAAACTCTTGCTTTGTCATCGATTAAGGTTGTAACACCATATTCATATTTTTGCTCATCATTTTCGTAGGTCATTGCATCTTTATATCCAATATTGTCAGAAGTTTTATAATTTCTTCTGTCTTTGTTTTCTTGGTCAGTAACTGGCACAAACTTAATTCTACCCAAAGAATCTTTTTCTTCCAATTCACCATACTGGTCTAAAGCTACTTTTGTATAAACATTGCCACGGAAAGAATTGAAATCATCAATATCTTCTAATGAAAGCGGACGATAAACATCCATTACCCATTCAGATACATTGCCAGACATATTGTATAAACCAAAATCACTTGGCCAGTATGCATCAACGGGAACTGTAATAGAACCTGCATCGTTTAATTGACTTGCAATACCACCTTGGTCTCCTTTGTCTCTTTTAAAGTTGGCCATCATTTTTCCTCTGTTTTTTTCTTTACCTTCTGTCATTCTAACGGTTAGGTCGTTCCAAGAATAAATTCTTTTTTCATCAGTGTTTTCAAATTGAGAGTTGCCTATGTTTGCTTGAGCTGCATATTCCCATTCGGCTTCTGTTGGTAATCTATATTCTGGCAACATAATTCCATCTTTAACTTGCACATCTCTTTTGCCTTTTTTCGTTCTGTAATCTCTAGGCATTCCTTTTTGTTTTTTTCTTGTAGCTGGTTGATATTGATCAGCTAAATAAGCTTTTGTATTAAAGTTTTCTTCGTTTTTGGCTTTGAAATCTTTGTAAGGGTGAATTTTTTCTCTGTCCAAAATCATTTCGTTTACTCTATCTGTTCTCCAAGCTGCAAAATCTGTTGCTTGCAACCAACTAACACCAACTACAGGGTAGTTTTTGTAGGCTGGATGACGGAAATAATATTCAACATAAGGCTCATTGAAACCCAATCTGCTTCTCCAACAGTTAGTATCTGGCAATGCAGTTTTATAAACTTCTAGGTAATCAGTAAATACTCTAGACAACCAATAAACATATTCACCATATTGTAAATTGCTTATTTCTGTTTGGTCCATGTAAAAAGAATTAACTGTAACTTTTCTTTCTACATTAGTGTATTCATAAAGAACATCTTGCTCTGTTGAACCCATTACAAATGCACCACCAGGAACCAAAACTAACCCTGGTCCGGTTTCTTGTCCTTTGTATTTGGTGTTTTCAAAACCGCCCCATTTCCTACTGTTATATCCAAAGCCAGTAGTTTTAGAGTTGTTTTTATTGGAACATGCTGGCATTAGCATTAACGCTATTGTCAAAATTGTTGTAAGTGCCAATAAATTTTTTCTAATATTCATATCTTATTGTTTTTTGTGTGTGTATTGTTGTAAACTGCAAAAGTGTGTTATTATTGTGTATTTAACAAATTTTTATTAAAAATCTGGACATCTCAAAGGTTTGAAACGAACAGGTCTTGATGATAAACACCAATCAACTGTTGCACTAACCTCGTGGCTGCCTGGGGCAGCGGCTCTTGCAGATGAAACTGTAATGTCATAGCTGTATCCAAATTTGAAACGGTCTTTTCTAAATCCTAATAACACCATTAGTGCATCAGAGTTTCCAAAAGTGCCTAAAGTTTGTCTGTACCATAAACCAGTAACTATTGGCCCTTTGTTAACATAAAAACCAAAATTTAATTGTGTGAAATTTTGTTGCATCATGAACAAAACATTTGGAGAAAAAGTTGCTTGTGTAAATCGTTTGTTATCTAAAGGAATAACCACACCTCCATGCGCTGTAATTCTTCTTGGAACAATGCCATCGCTGTTGCTGTAAAAAGATTGAACAGGTTTTGTTATGTTGTGAACAGCCACACCAACATAAAATTTTTCTGAATATGCTAAGACACCTGCTGCAAAATTTGGAAACACAACACTCGAATTAGCCGTTGGCTCTTGTGTTGGATTAACAAATCCTCTTGTTGGATCAATTTGGTCGCCAAATTTTAATTTTGAATGGTCAATTGCTTTTTGAACAACAGAAGCTTGAAGACCAGCTCTTAAAAAGAATTTTTTATTGACAGGCAATACATAAGAGTAAACACCACTGAATGAAGTCGTTGTTAAGGCACCTGCGCCAGCTCTGTCATAAGTTGCCATTAACCCAATGCCACCACCAATTTTGTCAACATGTTGATCATAACTGGCATTAAATGTTCTGAAAGTGCCTGGCAAGCTTGGCCATTGATTTCTGTAATTTAATGACATTCTGCCTGCTGCATTCCTTCCACAAAAAGCTGTGCCAGCCATGGCTGGATTGGTGTAAATAGGAGCTGCATAAAACTGAGTGAACTCAGGGTCTTGCGCCTTAACTTCTAGCAGAAAAGCAAAAGTTAAAATGGATAATAAGTAAAGTTTTATTAATTTCATAAATTTAATTAACGAATAGCTGACAAAGATATTGTGTTTGATTTGATTTTTCATAATTATTTTTGATTTATTTTTATTTTGTGCAATTTTTTATTTTTTCTTTCGTTTTAGTGCTTTAACCTTTATATATTTGTAACTTATTTATTATGTCTAAATTTATTGTATTGTTGATCTTTATTAGTTCTATTGACACTGTTTTTTCACAAAATGTTGCCTCAACTAATAATATTTCGTTGGAATGGCGTTTTGCCGAAGGGCTTAATTCTCCCAAATTATTGAATTGGAATTTAAGTCAGTATGCTTTCGATGGCATATCTTTGCCTTCAGTTACCATTACTGCGCCTTCAAAAAACTTTCAGAAAATGGCTATTTATAACCTTGTTTTTGAAAAACTAACAGGTTTTGAAGATTTTCAGAACCAATGGAAAAGTAAATTTAAAAGCGAAATTGAGACTTCATATTTTTATGCGTATGAAAGTAACGCTATTTTTTCGGGCTTGCATATTTGTCCATTTAAAGTAATGAGCAATGAAATATATTACTTAAAATCATTTGATTATCTAATTGAAAGCCAAACTAAATCGGCTATAGTAAATTTGAGTGCTAATAAAAGATTTGCAAACAATTCTGTTTTAGCAACTGGCAAATGGTTGAAATTTGCAGTTTCGAGTGATGGTTTTTATAAAATTACAAAAGAGCAATTAATTAAAGCTGGTTTAGATTTGAATGTTATCAACCCAAAAACTTTTAAAATATACAGTCACCATGGTGGCATGTTGGAGGAGCAAGTTGGGACAACAAGTTATGATGACATTCCTGAAAATGCAATTCAGGTGATTGGCGAAGATGATAATACTTTTGACGATAACGATGCAATTGTTTTTTATGCACAATCTCCCAATAAATGGAAGTTTGATACGCGATACAACCGTTTTAAACACGAAATAAATATATACAACGACAAGTCTTATTATTTTTTAACTTATGGTGGATTGAATGGAAAAAGAGTGCAAGTTCAGCCAGATAATCTTAATTTAACGCCAGAAAAAAGTTTTGATTTTTACGATTATTTAGTTTTTCATGATGATGAAAAAGAGAATATTTGCAACGAAGGTCGTATATGGCTTGGAGAAAGGATGGATCAAAATACGACATTGAGTTTTACTGAAAATGTGCCAAATATTACCAACGACAGAGCCATGAAAGTGTTTTTTGAAGCGGGTGCAATTTCTTTTGTTAATAGCAATATCTCCATGTTCGTTAATAATAGTTTTTTAACAACGATGAATTTGGCGGATAATTCTTCAAAATACAGTTGCTTTTCTGATGGTGGGATTGTTTCAGGAACAGCAGCAGCAGCTAGCGATAATGTTGGCTTGCGTTTTGTTTATAATAAACCATTGTCGAGTTCGAAAGCTTGGTTTAACTATTATGAATTGCATGCCACCAGAAAATTAGATTTTTTTGGAGATTTCTTGTCTTTTAAAAATATAGAATCTAGGTCGTTTGCAACTGTTCAATATCAATTAAGTAATGTTTCTGGAAATGCAAAAGTCTATGACATTACCGACCCATTAAACATTAAAATACAAAACTTAAATAATGGCAGTTTTAATAATGTAACAAATGGAGCCATCAAAGAATTTGCTATACATAATGGAAATTTCTCAAGTTGCGAATTTGTTGAGGAAGTATTGAATCAAAACTTTCATAGCTTAAATTTTAAAGAATATATCATTATTGCGCCTCCAGATTTTAAAGAAGCTGCTCAAAAACTAGCCAATTATCATATTAACACAAATAATATGACGGTTGAAATAATAACCCCTCAACAAATTTATAATGAATACTCTAGCGGCTCGCAAGATGTTTCGGCTATCAGAAATTTTATGAAACATTTGTCTGAAAAAAATAACAATCCTGTGAATAATTTAAAATATTTGTTATTGTTGGGCGATGCAAGTTTTGATTATAAAGATAAAATTGCCCAAAACACTAATTATGTGCCTACATTTGAATCTGAACCTAAATGGGATATTCCTAAAAACTTTAGAGGCACTTATTTTTGTTCTGATGATTATTATTGTTTTTTAAGTGATGGAGAGGGTGATTTTACCCAAGGCGAAAAAATTGAGATTTCTGTTGGAAGAATGCCGGTTGTATCCGCAAAAGAGGCAATGGAGATGGTAAATAAAGTGATACATTATAAAAGCAAAGCAACCATTGGTTCTTGGAGAAATGATGTTACATTGTGTGCAGATGATATGGACGCTTCATGGGAGGCAATGTTTATTTATGATTTTGAACAAATGGCTGATGTAATTGACACGGTTGCAAAAAATGCGGTTGTAAAGAAAATTTATTTAGATTTATTTAAACAAGAAAATTTAAGCGGTTCGCAAAGATATCCAGAGGCGCAAGAGGCCATAAAAAAAGATTTTGCAAATGGCACATTAATTTTCAACTATGTTGGGCATGGTGGCGAGCAATATTTGGCTTCGGAAAAAGTAATCGATATTCCTTTAATATCAAGTTTAACTAATTATGATAAATTATCTGTAATTTTTACCGCTACCTGCGAATTTAGCCGTTTTGATGATGCCAAAAGAAAAAGTGCAGGCGAAATTATGTACACCAACCCAAATGGTGGTGCTATTGCCATGTTCACAACTACAAGGGTTGTATATGCTGGCGATAATGCAGATTTAACCAAATATTTTTGGAGCAATTGTGCTTATGCAAAAGTTGGAGGAAAGTGGCCAACCTTAGGAAATATTTATAAAAAGATTAAAAATCGCCCTTTTGCTGCCCAAAATGATAAAATGTTTTCGTTGTTTGGCGACCCAGCAATGACAATGAATTATCCTGAAAATATTGTAGTTTTAGATAGCATAAATAAAAAAGCAATAGGGTTGCAGAGTGATACAATGAAAGCCTTGGATAAAATGAGTTTTGCTGGGCATATTGAAGATGTAGTTGGAAGTAAAATGAACGCATTTAATGGTAAATTGAATTCAACTTTTTTCGATAAAAAATCCACTTTTTTTACATTGGGCAATGATAATGTTTCAAACTCTAAATTGCCTTTCAGCTTATATTCTAATATCTTATTTAAAGGAGAAAATTCAATACAAAACGGCAATTTTAACATCAATTTCGTTGTGCCAAAGGACATTAACTATAATTTTGGTTTTGGTAAAATTAATTTTTATGCAGACAATACGCAAACAGATGGATGGGGGTCGTATAGAGACTTAATGATAGGAGGGACAAATACAAATGCAATGGTGGATGTTCAAGGGCCTGAATTAGAAATTGCCATTGATGATTATTCTTTTGTAAATGGTGGAATTACTTCAAACTTTCCAACCTTATTGGCTAGATTGAACGATGAACATGGCATTAATACCTCAGGGAATGGCATTGGGCGTGATATTGTTGCGATTATTGATAAAGGGACAATCAATGAAAAAAGATTTGTTTTAAATTCATTTTATAAAGCAGCACTTAATAGTTATCAATCAGGCGAAGTTGCTTTTAAATTGGAAGGTGTTGCGGTAGGTAAACACACTTATACTCTAAAAGCATGGGATGTTTACAATAACTCTAATGAAACGACCATAGAATTTTATGTAAAACCAAGTGACGAAGTGCAAATTTCAAATTTGTTGAATTACCCAAATCCATTTAGCACCCGCACTATTTTTCATTTCGACCATAACCAAGTGGGTGGAAATTTAGATTTAGTGGTTAATATTTATACTATTTCTGGCCAAATTATTAAAAGGATTTATCATCGAATATACAATGCCAATGCGCATGTTTCTGAAGTAGAATGGGATGGTAAAGATGATTATGGAGATAAATTAAGTAAGGGTGTATATGTTTACACCTTATCCTTAACAACAGAACAAGGTAAAAAAACACAAAAAACCGAAAAACTAGTCATTCTTAATTAGGTTATATTAATTTAAAAACTATCTTTGCAAATTGATAATAATTTTACGAATTAACCAATACAAATTCTAAATGTTAAATTTAAAAACTGTTTCCTCAAAGCAAGCTTACTACATAGCTGTGCTTCTTTTCACGCTATTATTTTCTAATAAAAACGCTTTCTCACAAACTGGAATTTCACGACTCCAACTATCTGGCAAACAAAATGTTATAACTTCAGCTGTTCCCTTTTTAACAATAACTCCAGATAGCAGAAGGGCTGGAATGGGCGATGCTGGTGTGGCGAGTTCTGCTGATGCTAACTCAATTTATTGGAATGCCTCAAGCCTTGCTTTTGCTGATAAAAAAGGTGCTTTTGGTATTTCTTATGCCCCATGGTTGAGAAGTTTGGTGCCTGGTATTTCATATAATTCTTTGTCAGGATATACTCGAATAAACTCAAAATCAACTTTAGGAGGAGGATTTAGGTTTTTCTCATTTGGAGATATAAATTTTACGGATGATGTTGGCAATCCTTTAGGGACCTTTAATCCTAGCGAATATGCAATTGATGTTTGCTATGCAATAAAATTGAGTAACAATTGGGCCATTGGCGCAACGCTAAAATATATTAATTCTAATCTTGCAGGCACACGCCCAATTAATGGAATTACACCAAGAGTAGGCAGAAGTGGCGCTGGTGATATTTCTGCAACTTACAAAGGCAAGTTTAAAACTAAAAATCTTAAATTGAAAGATAAATTAGATTATACTTTCGGTGCTAATATTCAAAACTTAGGTGCAAAAATTACATATTCAGACAGAACGAACAGGGAGTTTTTGCCAACCAATCTTAAAATTGGAACTGCCTGGACTTATAAAATTGACCAGTTTAATACTATCACAGGATTATTGGATTTCAATAAACTTATGGTGCCTTCTCCTGGTATTAATAAACTACAAAATTATCTTGGAAAAGATTCAGTGGACACAGACAATTTCATTGTTTATGAGAGAACCAATAGTGACGACCCCGTTATAACAGCTGCCGGGAAATCTTTTGTTGATGCGCCAGGTGGATTTAGAGAAGAGTTAAAAGAATATAACTACTCAATAGGTTTTGAATACGATTATGTTCAACAATTTAAAGTAAGGTTTGGTTATTTTAATGAAGCGGCAACCAAGGGAAATAGAAAGTATTTTACAGCTGGTTTTGGCTTGAAATATAAATCCTTGTCAATTGATGCAGCTTATATCATCCCTTTAAGACAAGCTCACCCATTGCAAAATCAATTAAGGTTTTCTCTATTGTTCGACATTGGTTCAGAAGGATAAAAATAACGATTAGTCTGCATCCATAAATGGCGCAAGCATATTGTTCCATTTTTCGTGGTTTCTTAATCCAACCTCTGTTTCTTTTTCGCCATAAAAAATAATTCCATCATAATTATTGATGTTTTCTTCATAGTTTTTACTTAAAATTATTGGACATGTTACATTTTCTTTTAATTTAGAGTAGCTTACTATTGAATTGGTAACAATCAAATGCGCATTTTTTGTAAGTTCATTTTGTTCGCCATCTGTTTCAATAATCAGTTTTTTATTGATTTCTAATATGCTTGGTTGGTTATAATTTATGGGAATTTGAATGTAGTCGGTGTTTAAAAACTCGCAAATTTCTATAATCCACTCAACTGGTTGGTTGCCAAACTCTGCAACAACAATTGGTCCATTAATCCACGAAAGCATTTCTTTTGCTTTATTTGGTTCAATGTAATTTTCTGATACTGGGTTGAAACAAAAGCCTACATAATGTGCCCAAACGCCAGCGGCATATCTTGCATCTGACAAGTTCGTGATATTAGAGAATTTTAAAATAAAAGGAATATTCATAATGGTTTTTAATTAAATTTGATGGCCTCAACAGGACTTATTTTTGTTATCATTCTAACTGGAATTAATAGCGCTATCATGCAAATTGCAATTGTGCCGATATTAATAAAAAGAATGTTTGTTAAACTAAGGTCGATGGGTACATAAGATAGATAATATGTTTCTTGCGATAAGGTTAGTATTTTGAATTTTGATTGTATGAAACACAAACTAAAACCAATAGCATTTCCAATAAGCAAGCCAATCATCAAAATATATAAAGCATGGTTTAGAAAAATGTTTTTTATGCTAGAATCTTTCATACCCATTGCTTTTAAAATCCCAATCATGTTCGTTCTTTCTATGATCAAGATTAGCAAAGCTGTGGTCATATTTATGCAAGCAACGATAATCATCAAGGTTAAAATAATCACAATGTTTTGATCCAAATAGCCCAACCAATCAAATATTTGTGGATTCATTTTTACCAAACTTTCGGCTCTTAAATCAATTGGCAAGCTTTCGTTAATTATTTGATTAATGGATTCTATATTTTTGTAATTGTTCGTTTGCACTTCATAATGCGTAATTTGCTGTTCTTTTTTTGCAAAAATTCTTTGCATTTCAGATAAGTTTCCGATAATAAATAATTTGTCGCTTTCTTCTAATCCTGTTTCATAAATACTTGCAATTTTACACGGAATAACCCGCATTGGTTGGTTAATAAAATAAATTTTAACCATGTCGCCAGTGTCTATTTTTAATTTTTTGGCTAGTATGTTTGATACAATTATTTCTCTTTTTTCCAATGGTGATTTTGTGGAAACTATTCGCCCTCTAATTTTATTCTTATTTAAAAACGAGAAGTTGTATTTTTCCGAAACACCTTTAAAAACGATGCCTTCAATGTCGTTTTCTGCTTTTAAAATACCAGGTCTGGAAATAATGGAATTGATTGAAACCACACCTTTAATGTTCAACAAATCTTTTTTTAGTTGAATTGAATCATTAAATTGCTGATAATCAAAATTGCCTTTCGACCCCGTAGAGTGTATTTCTATATGCCCTCCAAAACCTAAAACTTTTTCTGTAATTTCTTTTTTATAACCCACCACAACTGCGATAGATATTATCATTACGGCAACACTGAGGCCCACCCCGAACCACGCAAGTTTGATGATTAAAGAGGCAAAAGTTTTAAATTTGCCCAAGGCTAATCGTTTGGCTATAAAAAGGCTGTTTTGCACCATTGCAATTTTACAACAATTTTCAAGATAAAGCATTCTATATTTATGATTAATTAAAAAATATGCTATGTTTGCAGCTTGTTAATAATATTGAAGTTTAATGGACTTTGTTTTTTCCAAAACGGGTTTCATATTTAGAATGAATATTGGTATTATCAATCAAATAATTAATAATAGTGTAGATGAATAATTTAGAAATTTCAGAACAATTTAAAAATGACTGGAAATCAGGAAAAGAGGTTTTTGAAATTGAAACATCTGGCAGCACCGGCCCCCCTAAATTAATTTACTTAAAAAGAGAATGGATGATTTGGAGTGCAAAAAAAACTGGAGAAAAACTAAGTGTTCAACCTTCTGACTCTATTTTTTGCACGCTACCACTCACCAAAATTGGGGGCTTAATGATGTTGGTGCGTGCTATGCATTGGAACATCCCTATAGAAATTGTTCAGCCTTCGTTGTTGCCTAATTTGGCGCAGACGGATGCAACAATAACTTCGTTTACGCCCATGCAACTAAATTATTTGTTGAAGGATTTTGAAATGCAAAAACATTTAGCAAAATTTAAACATATTATTATAGGAGGCGGCACATTAAGTGAAAATATTGAAAATGAACTAAATAAATTGGGTTCGGAAACGGTTTTTTGGCATAGTTATGGGATGACAGAAACCTATTCGCACATTGCGCTGCGCAATATTAAATTTGAAGAACGATTTAAGGCTTTTGAAGATATAGAAGTTAAAATCAATCCTCAAGACCTTTGTTTAATGTATAAAGCCCCTTTTACTGAAACCTATTTTTGCACGAAGGACATAGTAGAAATATTTTCAGATAAGTCTTTTCTTTTCAAAGGCCGCAAAGATTTTGTTATAAACTCGGGTGGTGTGAAATTATTTCCCGAAATGATTGAAACATTGATTAATGAAAAATTAATGCCCAATGGAAATATTTGTATTTGTGGAATGCCCGACCCTGTTTTTGGCGAAATACTTACTTTGGTTCACGAAAAAACGGATGATTTTAATGGGGTGGATTTTGGTTTTTTATTAGAATATTCAAAATATGCTATTCCTAAAAGAATATTGTCTGTTGATAAAATTCCATTGAATCAAAGCAATAAAATTGACAGAATAAAACTGATAAAAACATTGAAAGAACGCAATATGTAATTTACTTTCCTCTGCCTTGAATCATTATTAAAACTGTGTAAACTATAATTTTGAAATCCAAAGCAAGGCTATTGTTCTCAATGTAAAGAATGTCATAATAAAGGCGTTCTATCATTTGTTCTACATTCTCTGCGTAACCATATTTTACCTGTCCCCAACTTGTAATGCCGGGTTTCACTTTTTGAAGTCTTTTATAATAGGGGGCTTTCTCTATTATTTGGTCAATGAAAAATTGTCTTTCGGGGCGAGGGCCAACAACACTCATGTCTCCCAAAAGAACATTTAGAAATTGTGGAAACTCATCTAATCTTGTTTTTCTTAAAAATTTGCCAATTGTGGTTATTCTTGGGTCATTTTCTTTGCTCAATTGTGGGCCTTGCAGTTCTGCATCTGTTTTCATCGACCGAAATTTGAAAATGTTGAAAGGTTTTCCTTTAATTCCAATTCTAACTTGCTGATAAATGATCGGCCCCTTACTTGTTGTTTTCACTAAAATTGCAATAACTAGCATTAAAGGGGATAATAAAACTAACAATATTGTTGAGAATACTATATCAAACAATCGTTTAAAGTTTTTTTGCCATTCAGGCATTACTTCAAAATCAATCTCTATCAAAACGGCTCCTAAAATATTATTCATTTTAACCATTCTTGTAAAAATAGAATATAAATCAGGAATAATTTTTATAAAAACAGATTCGTTTTCTATAATATTGAAAATTGAACTTAATTTGTCATGTTCTGTTGTTTCAAGTGCAATTAACAACTCTGAAATTTCATGCTCATTAATAATAGATTTCAAGTTTTTGTAATTGCCTAAATAGGGGAGGTGTTCGCCCAAAATGGAAGTGTCTTCTCCATTTACTGTAACAAATCCTTTGAAAAAGAAACCATTGCTTATTTTCGCATTCTCAAATTCTTTGAAAAGTTTTAACGCTTTTTCGTTAGAGCCAATAATGATAGTATTAAACCCAATTAGGCGTTTTTGAATTTTTTTGTTGGTAGCGGTTGATAAAATAAAGCGACCGATATAGGTCAATGAAACTTGAAGTAAAAATAAAATAGAGAAAGTTTGATAATATGCTTTATAGTTTCCAACATTGTCATCAAGCAAAATACTGAAAAATAATATTAAACTACCTGCAAACGCAATATAAATTGTTTGTTTTAGTTCCCTAAGACGAGAGCGCCTAAATATGTTTTTATAAAAACCACTTAATTTATAAAGAATAATCCAAAAAATAGGAATAATCAAAATTCCAATAATAAGTTTTAAATCTTTATCAAAAGGAATTCTATAATCGGAGTGTGCTGTGTCAATATAAGTTTTTCTGAACCAAAATAGTACAATCCACACCAAAGCGGCACTCAAAGCATCGGAAACAATATATTTTATCGTTTGTTTTTGTGCGTTCAATTCAGATAAACTAATTTAAGGTTGTCGATGTATATTTGTGGGTTTTCTAATTGTGTTTTAGATTTTACAAGCCCGAAAAGAAGTTTTATGCTAGTGCCGGTGGGCATATTTCCTGTTTCTGATTTAAGATTAATATATAGTTTTTTCCAATTTCCATTGGTAGGGTAAATCAGAAAAATAGGTGTTTTGATAATTTGAAAACCATTATCGGTTAGGATGCCAGTTTGGAAAAAATCATTGGTTTTAATATCCATTTCCAAATAAATATCTCTTCCCATATTTGGCAAGTAAAAGGTCTTTAAAGAACTAACCTCAAAAATAGCGGATGAGTCTTTTGTCATGTTTAAATAGGCGCAATAGTTTGAGCCAGAAAAAGGCGCATCCACACCAGGCGTATTCATTGGGATTATTTTAAAAGAATCGCTGCTATTGTTTTGTCCGCTTGGGTTTAGCGTAATAGTTTGGTTTTCAAAATCCTCTATCCATTCAAATTTTGCATTGCTTCTGTATGTGCAGCTTGGTGAAACAGTATCAATCCTTAATTTTTTGAGTGTTAAATCAGCGTTGTAATAGGTGTAAGGTAAATAATACAAATTGTAGTTGGAGCTGCCTGTTTCTCTTATATTTGGAAAAATCTCTATTTTGCACAAGCCTTCAGCTAACACTGGGACAGATGCTGGCAACTCAAAATTGCCGATTTCTTGGCTATTTACGAATAGTTTAGCACTTCTTATTTCAAAAGTTGCCAACCCTTGTGTGGCGGCAATGGATGTGAAAGTAAATTTTTTTATATGAATGTAAGCAGGCGTAGCACCTTTTTCTGTCTTACACGAAAAAAACAATACAATAGCAAAAAATGCAATTAAATTAAATAAAAATTTCTTCATAAACATAAGCGATGTTTTGCAAAACATAATTTACCTCAATTGCCTCATCGAGAGAAACAAGTGGAGAAACCCTATTTATAAAACAATCTACAAAGTTCACTAAATCTTTTTGAATTACATCAAAATAAATGATATTTTTTTCTGTTTTTTGAAAACTAGGAGAAATGTTAGTATTGTTCTGATTTTCATTAAATAAATTAATACTTGTATTTTGTGAATGATTCAACCTTATCTCTTCAATTTTAAAGCTTTCAAAATCCGTTTTTATTATTTTGCCTAATTGATAGAAAGTCAAAGTGTTTTCTTTTTTTTCTGCCATTCTATTAATGATAATTTCTGCATTTGTGCTATTTTCAAATAGGATACTGATTTTTATTTCGTCTGGCTTTTCAGGTTTTTGGTTAAAAACAAAAAACTGATTGATTTTAACTTTCTTTATGTTTGATTGCACGCATCTAACAACAATATCAATATTTTCTTTCACAATGTCTTTTAACTCACTGTTTGATTGCGGTTTGCCAAATTGTAAGTTTATTTTGCTTTTAACAAAATTGGGTTTTGCTGCCAGGCTTTTGCTTGCTATAAATTGGCAACAATTTCCTTTTATATTTGAAATAAAAAACACGCTTCGGGCTTCGTGGTTTAGCTTTTGAAGAACAGACCATTCTGCATAAGAAAATTCGGGAATTTTTTCAATTAAGAGGTCTTTTCCCTTTTTTATGCAGATTTGAATCAGTTGAAAGTAATTTAGATGCTGATTTCCGCAGAAAAATATAGCATCAGCCCTGTCTAAAAAATCATAAAATGGATTTATTGAATAAAAAATCTCGAAATTTTTTTCAACGGAAGTATCAAAAGTTCCAATAATATCGAAGTGTTCGGTGGTTTTTATGCCCTTCAAATACTTCTCTATTTCTAAATTTGTTCCAGCTAATCCTATTTTTATTTTTTTTAACAAACTTTTCGTATTTTATTTGTTGCAAAAATGCAGTAAACAATTGTAAGTGCATTTTTTACTTATTAACTGTGTACTAAAGAACGGACATTTTGAAAAACAATCTATTTGAAGACAACAATATAAACAAAGGGCAACGCAATGCTTTGCTCGAAATTTTAATAAAAAAAGGGATTACAGATGCGGCAGTTTTAAAAGCCATGCAAATAATTCCTAGGCATCTTTTTTTGCCAAAAGAGTTTCAAAGTCATGCTTACGAAGACAAAGCGTTTCCAATTGATGAAAACCAAACCATCTCTCAGCCTTATACGGTTGCTTATCAAACAAGCTTATTGGAGATTAAGCCGGGCGACAAGGTTTTAGAAATTGGCACAGGCAGCGGTTATCAGGCTATGGTTTTGGCGTTGCTTGGTGCTAATTTGCACTCTGTAGAAAGGCACGCTGTTCTACACCAAAAATCCAAGATTATGTTTAGTGAAATAACAAAACATTTTATATTTAATATTCCAATTCTGCCTTATTTTTATTTGGCGGATGGCTCTGTTGGGTTAAAAAACGAAGCGCCTTTCGATAAAATAATTGTTACGGCTGCCGCACCCGCAATACCCAAAACATTGGTGGAACAGTTGAAAATTGGAGGCATAATGGTGATTCCAGTTGGCAAAAGTCAAGAGTCGCAGCGGATGGTTAAATTGGTGAAAACCTCTGCTACTAAATTTGATCATCAAGTGCTTTCTCAGTTTAGTTTTGTACCTTTGTTGGGTGAAAATGGATGGCAATAAATCAAACTTTAAAATAAAAAAAAATGAACCCTCTATTTATACAATCTAAATTTAACAAAACTTTGTTTTTGGTTGCTTTGGCAATGCTTTTCTTTGGCTGTAATTCCAAATCTAATAATGTGGATTATATCTATTTCAATGGTCAAATAATTACGATGAACGACAGTTTGCCTGACGGAAGTGTGATTGTTGTGAAAAACAAAAAAATTGAAGCCATTGGCGGCAACGAGCTTTTGTCGAAATATGAATGCAAGGCGGAAAATAAAATTAACTTAAATAATCAAATTGTTTATCCTGGTTTTATTGATGCACATTGTCATTTTTATGGCTATGCAAAAACCTTGTTGAACTGCGATTTAACGAAAACAAATAGCTGGCAGCAATGTATAAAAAAGCTCGTTGCATTTGAAAAAGAATTTCATCCTGAATGGATTGTTGGCAGGGGATGGGACCAAAATGATTGGGAAGAAAAAGAGTTTCCCAATAATGAAATGCTTAATAAATTATTTGCGAACACTGCGGTTTTTTTGCAAAGAATTGATGGACACGCTGCCATTTGCAACGAAAAAGCCTTGAAATTGGCAGGAATTGATGAAAACACAAAGATTGTTGGTGGCGAAATTATAATATTTAAAGGCAAGCTTTCGGGGGTTGTGTTAGATAATGCTGCTGACTTGGTTAAGGGTTTTATTCCTGAAAACAGCAAAAAAGATATTGAAAATGCACTGGTAAATGCAGAGAAAAATTGTTTTTCTTTTGGTTTAACAACATTGGCCGATGCAGGTTTGGATATTGAAACTATTTTGGAAATAGAAAAACTTTACAAAACTAAAAAGCTAAATATTTTTCAATATTTTATGCTAAATCCAACGGATGCGGGCTTCCAATTTGCCCAAAAAAATGGTGTTGTTGAGAAGGATTATTTAAAAATTGGAAGTTTTAAATTGTATGCAGACGGGGCATTGGGCAGCAGGGGCGCAAAATTGAAGACACCCTATTGCGACCAAAAAGAAAATAGTGGATTGCTGTTGCACAGTGTCGATTATTTTAATGAATGGTGTGCAAAAATTGCTAAAATGGACTATCAGGTAAACACACATTGCATTGGCGATTCGGCAAATAGATTGTTATTGGAAATTTATGGTAGATATTTGAAAGGAAAAAATGACAGGCGTTGGCGCATCGAGCACGCCCAAGTTATTGACCCTCAGGATTTTGAATTGTTTGCTAAATATTCCATCATTCCTTCTGTGCAGCCAACACATGCAACAAGCGATGGGCCTTGGGCGGAACATCGCTTGTGTTCGCACAGGCTAAAGGGCGCTTATGCTTATAAAACTTTGTTGAATCAAAATCAATATTTGCCTTTGGGTACCGATTTTCCGGTTGAAGGATTGAGTCCGTTAAATACCTTTTATAGTGCGGTTTTTAGGTCGGATATTAATGATATTAAAAACAAACAGTTTTTGTTGAATGAAAGCTTGAGCCCCTGGGAAGCCTTGCAGGGGATAACAACATGGGCGGCAAAATCTTGCAAATTGGAACACAGAAAAGGGCAATTGGCTAAAGGAATGGATGCGGATTTTGTGGTTTTAAATAAAAATTTACTAAATATTAGGGCAGAAGATTTTAAACAAATCAAAGTTTTGTTTACGGTTTTGGGGGGGAATGTTGTTTATAAAAGGCGGTAGTGGGCAAAACTTTTTTTTAGACAAATTGTTTTAAATGCACATGAAAGAAATTCAAATTATTAAAGCCGAAAGCAGAGGCAGTGCCGATTATGCTTGGCTGAAAGCGAATTATTATTTTAGTTTTTCTAATTATTATAATCCGGAGCGCATGCACTTTGGAATGCTTCGTGTATTAAATGATGATTTTATTGAAGGCGGTATGGGATTTGCAAAACATCCGCACGATAATATGGAGATCATTACGATTCCGCTTGAGGGTGCAATAGCGCACGAAGACAGCATGGGTAACACTTCTGTTATTCATGCGGGCGATATTCAAGTGATGAGTGCAGGGACTGGCGTTGTTCATGGAGAGAAGAATTTTAACCCTAATTTGCCCTTAAAATTATTTCAGATATGGATTTTTCCTAACAAAAAAGATGTTGCGCCTCGTTATCAGCAAATAACTTTGAATACGGAGGATAGGAACGACAAATGGAGTCAGATTCTGTCGCCAAATGCAACGGACGAAGGTGTCTGGATTCATCAAGATGCTTGGATGTTTCGTGGCGATTTTAAAGCAGGGCAAACGGTTTTTTATAATTTGAAAAATAAAGAAAATGGGGTCTATTTGGTATTAATAAACGGAAGTATTATGATTGATAATGAAAAGTTGGACAAAAGAGATGCTGCTAGTATTAGAAATACAGATGGGTTTGAAATTAAAATTTTGGATAACTCGGAAATCCTTGTCATTGAAGTGCCAATGAATTAATGGCTGCCATTTATTTGCTGATTTTATAATGAGGAATTATTAAGCATTATTAAAATTATTAATGCTTTTCAGTTAATAGATGTTTGATAATGGTTATTTACTTTTGTTAACCCATAAACCTTTTGTCCACTAACCATCAACCATTTAGTTTTCAACCAAAAACTTTTCACCAATCCCAGTTTCCAAAAGACGATTTATAATTTATAATTTTCAAGAATTATTCTATCAAAACTTGATAAGCTCTTGCCAAAGCGGTAAGGTCGTTAACATAAATTGCTTTGTTATTCTGGTCTTGGCTCAGCCGATATAGGGTTGGAATTTATTCCAGTTATTGTATCGAGAAGCGTTTTTTAGTTATCGATACTATTTCGCACGAAGCTTGGGTCTCGGCTAAGTCGGGGCGAACTGAGAGAGCTAAAAAATGTTAAGATTCTGAATATTCTCTAAGCGGTATCGGCTCAACCGATACAGAATGACGCACGGATAATGGAGAGTGGATTACAAATACACAAATTGCTTTTTATATTTTAACAAAAAACTATATTTACATTTTGAAAACTAAATTACTTTCATTAATGAAAATAAAATATCCCAAAGGCAATTTTGTTGCTCACTCGCATGCTGCGAGCGGGCGGTGGGCGAATTTCAATGTTTGGCATAATTTTTTGCTGCAAAGCAAAAAACAAAAAAATATTAGTTTTTTCTTTTTTCTTTTAATTATACCATTTATATTTGCATTAACTAAATGAAATAATTATGCAAAATGAAATAAATAATACAGGCAAATTGATCAAAGCATTTGATTTATCAAAAACTGGATACGGACAAGTAGAGTTAGATTGTAGTCATTTGGCTAGTGGAACCTACCATTACACATTGTTAGTAAATGGAAAATTGATTGACACAAAAAGTATGATAGTGGCAGCTAACAATTAGTTTGTTAATGTTAATTAGAGTAAGTTTTTTATGCATTTTTTTGAGTGTATGGCAATTGTCATACACTCAAAATTTTGTATGGAACAAAGTATATGGATCTGAGCAAATGGATGGTTTAAATGGATTAATCTCAAGTGGTTCTGGCAAATGTTTTTATACTTTTAGCAATTCTTTAAGCAGAAAAACAAAGGGAAACGCCAAACTCAAAATAAATGATTCTGTTCTTTATTCCAATAAAACTAGCACGGATTGGTTGGTTAAATTTGATACATCTGGTAAAATGATTTGGGGTAAAAGTGTTTTTAGCCCTGGACATGCTAAAATTATTTCCGATGAAAAAGATTGTATTTATTTACTATTTTCAATTTATAGTCCTATAAAAAATGATACATTTCAAATAGTTGAAAATTCTAAGTTTTTGAAAATTGATAGTGGCGTTAATGTTACATTCATAGCTAAATTAAATTCTAATGGTGAATTAATTTGGCATAATCAAATTAAAAATGTTGGTATGGTGGGCAATATTAATTTAATTAATAAAAATCTATACTTTTTTGTAAGAAATAGAATAAATAAAAGTTTTGAGTTTTTAAATGATACTATAAGAGGAGACTACTCTATTATAAAAATGGATACCTCTGGATTTTTTTCAAATTTTTTTAATTTCGGGAACAATAAAAATAATTTTCAACCTAATCCTGTAATCTTTAAAACAAACGATTCTATTATTGTGCATGGTCTAACTTACTCTTTCCCATTTAAAATTGACAATCAAACAATTAACAATGTTTCTGGATATACAAATTTTATTAAGATTACGATTAATGAAAATAATAAGTTAAATGTTATAATACAACTTTTAACAAAATTAAATAGTAACAGAGACTTTTCAATAACTACTGTTTTAAGATTTAATGAAAATAGATTTTTGTATGCAGGAGAATTCAGAGATTCTATTACTTTTTCTAATAACAAAAAGTTAATAAGTGGTAGAAATTTGGTTCCTTTTCTTTTTACTACTTATAATAATTTATTTAGATCTAATTTTCAGTTTAATGCGAGCCTTCAGGGTTTCTCCGGCTCATTTTACAACGGAAATTCTTTTAACGGGTTTGCATATTTAAATGGGGCAATAACAGGGAATTTTAATTATTTTGATAAAATTTCTAAAAGAAGGGAAGGTCTTAATATATTTTGTAAATTCGATTCTTTGTCTAATATGTTGTGGTATTTAAGAACTGGGGACAGTGTTAAATTTTTTTCACCTATAGGCTTTGCATTTGATAAATTTAATGGCGTTTATTTTGGTAGTTCATTTGAAGAAAGTATTAAATTAGACAATCGTTTTTACCTTTCAGATACAGTAGATAAACGAGATTTCATCATTTCCAAATTATACGACTTCTCCATCACCCGAGGCTCCGTCTCCAAAGGGCCATATTGCGCTGGTGACACATTTTTAATTCCCTACACTAAGGATGGTAATTTTCAAGCCCAAAATGAGTTTATTGCAGAGTTGAGCGATGAAAATGGCGATTTTGAGGGCAATCATAGAGAATTAGGGCGATTGCAAAGCAACAAAGACAGCACCATAAAAGGCATTTTGCCTTTGTTTGATGTGGCCACAAGTGCCAAATACCGCATCAGGATTATTAGCACCCATCCGACTGTGCAAAGTTATTATCGCTACGACAGTTTGCGCCTGCTCATTTTTAGCAAAGACACTGCCAACGCAGGCATGGATACCAATGTTTGTTATGGCAGCAAGCTGCAATTGAAAACGAGTGGTGGCAGCCTTTGGCGTTGGAGTCCTGGCAACATGGTGGCAGACAGCACAAAAAGAATAACGACAACTTTGCCCATAAAAATGCCTGTTCGTTTTCGTATTATCATTAGCGACAGTTCGGGTTGTGGCAAAACGGACACAGCCTATAAATGGGTAAGACCAGGGGCGCCTTTGCACATTTCTAATTCACACAGTTTGGTGTGTTTTGGCAATTCGCAACACTGGATGAGGGGCAGCGGTGGCAAAGGATTTGGGTATAAATACCAATGGTTGGATATGCAAAATAGGCTGCTTTCGGACAGTCAATTGTTGGTTTATCAAGGGGCGGAAAACAATATTAAAATGGTGCTTTCGGATGGATGTTCCATCAACGACACCCAAATATTGAAACTTCAGTTTTTTGATACTTTAAAAATTACAACACCAATTATGCAAACTATTTGCGAGAGTTTGCCTTTTTCTGTCAAAGCCAGCGCAAAAGGCGGTTCATCGGATTTTGATTTTAGATGGTGGCAAAATGCTGTTTTAATCTCCGCCACAGATTCTGTTTCCATCATTGGTTTTGGGCAAAAAACATATAAACTCTTGATTACCGATAAATTATGTAAAAACAACAAAGACAGCCAAACAATTAGCATCACCGCTTATGAAAAATTAGCCTTTAATTTGCCCAAAGACACAAGCATTTGCAATGAATTTAGCTTTGGTTTCTCGCCCAATATTACCAATGGCGCTCGCAATGGTTTGTTTTGGTTTTATACAGAAAACGGTCTTGGAAAAGATTCTTTTCAGGGCATTTCTTATTCAAAATCGTTGAGCCAAAAAAGCACGGTTAAAGTAAAAGCCTACAACCTTTGCAGCCAAGCGGTTTTTAGGCAAATGGAGGTTGATGTAACAAAACCAATTGTTTTCAGGGGTGTTGAAGACACGCTGCTTTGTGCTGGGCAATCCTTTAACTTAAAAGCCACCACAATTGGCGGAATTAATCCAAAAATTAGATGGAAAACCGACCAAGGAGGGATAATAAAATCAGCGTTTTTTATAGACACTGTTTTTTTGCCTGCTCAAAATCAAGTACTGTTTTTTGATGCAGAAGACCGCTGCGCTTTGGCGCAAACCAAAACGGAAATGCGCATTAGAATTGCTGCGCCATTAAGCGCCACTTTAGCCGCCAATCCACTTTGTTTTAAAGACACGGTTTCTCTTTTGGCTGCGCCCCTTGGCGGAAAGCCGAGTGGCTACCAAATAACATGGCGCAACAATTTGGGTCAAAACATTGGGACAGAAAAAGCCCTTCTGTTTTCATCTAAAAACAAGTCGCAGTTTGTGTATTTTCAACTGAGCGACCCCTGTTCTTCGTCTTTTGTGGACAGCGTTTTTGTTCAGCCTCAAACCATTGCAGCAGCCGTGGTCAATCAAAATACGCAGTGTTTTGCCAACCAAAACTTTTCTTTTTTAAATAGGTCTAAAAAATCCAGTTTAACCCAATTTTTTTGGAAATTCGACAGGCAATTTAGTGCCAATATGCAAACGGATTCAATTTTGAATGGACGATATTTAGATTCGGGTGGTTTTGTAACCAAATTAAGCGCCCTTGACGCAAACACCTGCAAAGACAGCATTTTCATCAATACAAAAGTTTTGCCTTTGCCGATTATAGATGTAAAATGGCAACGCACCACAAACTCTTTCGACCGCAGCAATTGGCGATTTACCGCTACTTCTTCGCAACCCATAAAAAACTATTTTTGGCAAATAAACAGTTTTAATCCTTTGCAAGGCAATCCCGTTTTTCAGGATTTTGAAAGCCAAGGCAATGTTAAAATTAAAATAAAAGCCGAAGATAATTATGGTTGTTTCACAGATTCTTTGTTTGAATTTGAGCTTTTGCACCGCATGCGTTTTTATATTCCCAATATGGTAACGGCAAACAATGACGGCATCAACGAAGGTTTTTTCGTTTCGGGCAGCGAGTTTATGGCAGAATTTAGCATAAAAATATTCAACAGATGGGGCGAAAAAGTATTTGAATCCATCAATCCAAACGAAGTTTTTTACCCTTCGTTTGACGGCAATAATTACTACATCTATGTGCTCAATATTTTTGATATTTTCAATGAGCGACATTTGCTGAATGGTTCGTTTGGTGTGATGAAGTGAAGTCGTTTTGTTCAATTTCATAACCGTTGGTCGTTCTTTTATCAACGATTTTAATGGAGATTTCTCATAAACTTACTCTAATTGGCATCTTGCGATTTGGCCGTAAAAGGGCAAAGGTAGGTCTAGCCCCTTTTGAAGTTAGAAAGATTTTTTTTTGAAAAATACCTAAATTTAGGTATTCGTGCTGTTTTTTTTTGGATTTAGTTTGTACCCAACAAATTTAATACAAAATATATGAAAAAAGTTAACAAGTTTTTATTGGTTCTTATGGCGAGTGTTTTTTTAATCTCATGTTCTAAAGATGCAGATGAAGCAGCTAATAGTTCTGGTTTTATGGCCACAGACATAAATGGGAAATGGACGCATTCGGCATCTGGTTCAAGCTATTCTATTTCTGGAGTTAGCAGCACAAAAGAAGGCATAGGAAAAGTAGCCGCAGTGGGAACTGCATTTCCTGCAGGGGCATTAAATGGTACTGCGCTAACAGAGGTTACCTTAGTTAGAGGTGGATATTGGGAGGCCGAAAGCCATACTTATTATCCATCAACAGGCTGGACAACCTCCTCCAAAACCATCGGTCTTGCAATGGCAACCGATAAAAAAACTTTTAAAATTGGAACTGCTGTCTATACAAGATAATAGTTTTTGATTTTAAACCTAGTTAAAAAGATGCTTCACATTGTGGAGCATCTTTTTTGTTTAATATTTGGGTTTGTTTAAACTCTAATTTGTATGTTTTAAAAAAATACCTAAATCTTGGTATTGGGGCTGTTTGATTTTGATATTTCTTTGTGGTATGATAATTAAAACAAGAATAAATGATGGTTTTATTTCTAAAATAAAAAAATGTTCTTGTAATGCTCGTGCCAATGGAATGATAAAAAACCACTTTTTAGATTTAAGAAGAATTGGGTTAATAATTATTTTATTTCTCAACTTTCTAGGGAATGCTAGTTATGCCAGCAATTTTAAGATAGCCGATATTTCAACAGATACATTTACTTCTCGCCAATTAGACTCTATTGCAAAAAGGTGGTACGATAATCTTTCTTGTTCCGATAAATTGAAATTGGGGAAAAGGGATACTAAATGTTCGAAAAACAATGAACACCAGTTTAAGTTAAAAGTATCAAATAATAAGAGCATTCCTTCCATAAATAAATGGCAAACCTTGAAAATTGAAAACATAAATTTAATGGCTTACAATGTTGAAATTATAACCAAAGCGGACACCATAAAGGGTTACGATGATTTAGTGGGCAAGCTAGCCACAAAAATTGGCATTGATGTAACTGAATTACTGAAGATAGTTAAAAATAAAACAGATAATAATCAAAAACTAATGGATAATGGTAAAGATGATAAATTCGAAACCGTATTTAAAGAAGAAATACAAAAACTATCCAGTATTATAGTAGGTGTTGATAGCAGTTATAAAAAAATACTCTTAGCAAAAAATATAGACGAGGCTAAACCCAGTATTGATATATTAAAATCTTTAAAAGATACCTTATTAGAGGTTAGGGACAATATAAAAAATAACAAAGAATCCCTAACCAATGCTGATCTGATAAAAGTGCAAAATACCATACAGCAAATAGATATTTTAAGGATGCGCATTGGCAACTTAACCATGATTAACAAAAGTGCATTTGAATATGCAACCACCATTTTTACCAGCGGTAACTCCACCAGTTTTAAAGTAAAAATTACCCCTAAATCAGCTGAGTTAGGATTAATTGCCCCAATGTTTAAACCACATAATTATGAT
>Ga0105050_10001067_pt1 | contig 41667 bp, 37 predicted proteins | sample FRY01_FD_78088 | JGI IMG/M metagenome (GOLD analysis project Ga0105050, IMG submission 78088) | Freshwater microbial communities from Lake Fryxell liftoff mats and glacier meltwater in Antarctica - FRY-01 | ecosystem: Environmental > Aquatic > Freshwater > Ice > Glacier meltwater ...
AGGCGTACACCATCGGTATCAGGGATTGGTGCCAGCAGGAAGCTGATGAGCTGTTGCGCACGCTCTGCGACCACGCCACACAGACCGAGTTTGTTTATGTGCACAAATGGGAGGCCGACATGTTGTGCATGTGGGATAACCGCTGCACCCAGCACTGCGCCCAGGGTGGGTACGACGGATTCAGGCGAGTCATGCACAGGACGGTCGTTGGCGCTGCTGCCAATGCATGATTGGAGAGGCGGTCAGGCGCACTGAACTAAATCATCACAAGTATTTGTATCGGCCCGCTGATCCCTTCACCATCAGCGATCAATAAAACCCGCCAACCCGGAGAGCAATCCTTGAGCGAACCACTGGACGGGATCCGCGTGGTCGAAATGACCATCGCCGTACAAGGACCGGCAGCAGGACTCTACCTGCGCGACATGGGTGCCGAGGTCATCAAGGTGGAGCCCCCCATTGGCGATCCGAACCGGTATGGCCGCAACGTCGACAATCCAAACCCGGCCGGTACGCTCGGCCCACAATTTGTCGCGGTCAATCGGGGCAAGCGATCAGTCTGTCTGGACATGTCTACCGAACTCGGACGGCGCGCGCTGCATGGCCTCCTCGCCGATGCGGATGTGTTTCTCTCCAACTATCGCGAAGATGCGCTCATACGCATGGGCCTGGGGTGGGACGCTCTGCATGCGATGTATCCCAGGCTCATTCACGCGACAGTATCCGGTTTTGGTCCAGGCGGCCGCGATGCTGGCAAAGCCATGCTCGACGGTGCCGCGGTCGCGCGTGGCGGCCTTGCCTTCATGACGGGATCCGCTGACGGCCCACCCAACGTGCCTGGCGCCATTATCGGCGATACCGCGGGCGCCATGCAGCTGGCGCTGGCAACCATGACCGCTCTGTTCACCCGTGAGCGCACCGGCATCGCTCAACGCGTGCAGACCAGCGCGCTCGGAACCCAGCTCTGGCTGCAGCAATGGGAGCTGACGCATACGGCGATGACCGGAGCACAGCTGACCCGCTCAGGCGCCCATCATCCCAACATCCGCGGTCCGTATGGGGTTTACCAGACGAGTTGTGGAGGAGCCATTCTACTGGCACAGACCATGACCCAGGACGCCTGGGACGCCATCTGTATTTTTGCCGACATCGCCGAATATGCTGTCGATCAACGCTTCAACACGCCTGGCAAACGGCTTGGAGAAGGCATCACCCAGGAGGCCTCCGAGGAAGTACGTGAGGCACTGCGGCGGGGATTCGCATTGCATGGCGCGGCAGTCTGGGATGAGTTCTTGCGCACCCAACCGGAGGCGATCTGGGAACGTGTCAGATCGTGGCACGAAGTACTGGAAGATGAGCAGAGCCTGGCCAATGACTACCTCGTTACCATCGAGGTGCCACAGTTCGGGCAGACCCGCACCGTGGGCAATCTTGTGACGCTGAGCGAAACTCCGGGCAGCGTGAAAGGTGGACCACCGTTGTTGGGCGAGGGTAACGCAGAGCTGCTGGGCCGGATCGGCATGACAGCCGATGAAATCGAATCGGTCACCACACGCGCAACCGAAGTGCGGGAAGCCGCATTTGCTGCGTTGCTTGCTGCTGCCAACAATTGACGGGATATTGGCCATGGCGGGCTGACGACCGGTTCGAGCCGGGAAGTCGTGCCTGACACACGCCCCCGTATCACCGCTGGATCGGTTACTCCGGCAGCGTGACCCCGGAGCCACCAAACTCCTTCGGCATATCCTGATACTTGGGCAGACCATCTTTTACGGACAGGGTTTTTTCGCTGTAGAACACGTGCAGCGCACCCTGGTGCCTGAAGGTCGGTACCGTGTTCAGGTACACGTCAACCACGCCCATCTGCGGGTGATCGGTGAAGATGTGTCCACCACACTGTGAGCAGAACTTGCGCTGGCTGCCGGGTGTTTTGGCGTAGGTACCAATCCGGTCAGCGCCTTGTGTGACCTTGACACTTTGTGGTGGCCAAAGACTGAACGCGTTGATCGGTGCGCCAGCCCAGTGCGCGCAATCAGTGCAGTGGCAGTAGCCCATGGCATTCGGCTGACCCGTCACTTCATATTTCACCTGGCCGCAGAAACAGCTGCCAGCATGACTATCACTCATGTCTATCTCCTGGTTGTGAGAACTGTCACTTCGAGGTCGCAAAAAATACCAGCAGGGTCATCTCTTCAAGGATCTCGAAAAAAGAGTGGGTTTCCGTAGCCCCCACATACAGCAGGTTGCCTGGTCCAACCAGCCGCTCGGTTTCACCCAGCTTCATCTTCGCCCTTCCAGAAAGCACGAAGTAGATTTCATCCTCGTCGTGTGGCGACTGCATGTCGCGTGCGCCAACACCCAGTCTGTAAAGCCCACAGGATAGTGCGGGCACGTTGAGAAACTCCTTGTATTGTACAGGCGCGTTGGTGAGCTGTTTCTGTAACTGCCCGAGATCGAAAACCTGCCACGATTCATTACCCATTGCCGACTCCCTGGTCGTTATTCAACGAAACACCGAGCGCGGTCAGGCTCGCTGTCTCAAATCCGGCTTCCACAAGTACTCGTCGAGTACTGTCTCCCAGCAGACATGGCGCACCGTCACCACGGACACCTTCAGTGCGCAGCATCGCCGCATGACGCAGAACCTGGCCGTACAGAGGATGTGTCGAGTGCACCAGCAAGCCGCTGCTGGCCAGCTCCGCATCTTCCGCCAGAGCCCGGCCTGGGCCATGAGTTGCACAACGTGCCGCCGCGACATCGAGCGCGAGCAGCTCCGTCTCCCACTGCTCTGCTGATCTGGTCAACAGCACGCGTTCAACCTGCGCAACATCGTCACTGACGTCAAGCCGGGACAACAATCGATACCATGCCTGCCGATCACAATCGAGCATCAACCAGCCGCTCGCACAACGATACAACCTGCGCTGCGGTGACGTTCCGTAGTGAAACGGGTCAAGCGGTGGTCGAGTCGAATGCGGATTGTCAGCAAAATCGTCGAAGTTGGCATAGGCATTGGTGCCAAACATGTCAACAAACACAGCCTGGCCCACCCCATCACGAACAGCTGCCTGCAGCGCGAGCAAGGCAGCAGTTGCAACCACTACCGAAGTGTTTGGATCAGGATTCACTTCATTGGCGCGAAACAGTCGACGCGAGTAATCGCGCAAGTCAGAAGCAGACATCGGTTCGGACTGCGGCGTACCGAACTGATACAGCGCGCCACCCATCGCAGCACCTGGAATGGGATGAGTGGACGGCCGCCTGGCTCCTGGTCCCAGCGGTCCATAACCGTTGGCCGATACGTGGACGAGCCTTGGATTGATACGGGAGAGGGTCTCGTAATCCAGCCCCAGCCGTTCCGGAACACCCGGTCTGTAGTTGTGGATGAAAATGTCCGCCTGCGCAACCAGCCGATGCACCGCCTCCTGCGCGAGTGTCGACTTCAGGTCAAGCCGCACACTCTCCTTGCCCGTATTGCAGCGATCGAACCCCATGCCCGCCAGCATGCCACGAAACGCATCCCCTTCCGGGGGCTCCAGCTTGATGACCCGCGCACCAAGATCAGCCAGCAGGGCAGCACCCAGCGGTGCAGCGATGATGGTTGCCGCCTCTACCACCGTGAAGCCTGACAGCGGCGCGCTGTCTCTTTTACCGTGACCCCTTCGCCGCAGCGAATCGCCCACTGGCGGCGGTGCACGATAACCGGCTGTGCCGGGCGTTCGTGTCAATCGCGCCAGCACACCAAGCTCGAGTCGGCCTTCCACAACGACCGCATGGCCGTTGGCCAGAATATCCGGATCATGCAAGGCATCGCGTGTGGTCTGCCAGGGGTGAGAGGCGACACCACCATTGGCAAGACACTTTTCCTGCCACACATCCAGGTCCTGTGTCTGCATGTGTTCCAGCAGAATGGCCCGATAGCGTTCGAGTGTTGCCACGTCCCAGGGCTGCTGCGCATAGGCCGGATCCCTGGCGATAACATCAAGACCCACCGCTGCCAGGAAATTATCCAGCAGATGCGGTAGCAGATTGCCAAGCTGGAGCCAGCGGCCGTCCTTGCATCGCACACACTGGTAATTGAGCGTTGGCATGACCTCATGGGGATCGACCACCAAGCGTTCGGCAAGCTCACGGGCGATGAGCTGCTCCATGAGGAGCTGGTTCATCTCGTAAGGCAACAGGCCGTGCAGCAATGACGTTTCAAGCTTCCTTCCCGCTCCGTTCGAACGACGTTCGACGAGCGCCGCAAGGATACCGGTCAACGCTGCCTGACTGGCAGCATGAGTGGCTACCTGAAGTGCAGGAAATACTGGTCCCTTGCGGGTTGCGATACCTTCCAGGACATTGACTCGCCCGATCCGCGCGGCAGCCAGCGCATCACTGATGGGCAGACCTGCATACCTGCCAGTACGCCCTGCAGTTGAGAGAAGACAGACGATGGCGCCCTGATCAACAAGTGCATCGACGTCAACCCCGGACTCTTCGAGAACCGGATCGGACCAGCTCGTCACCACGATATCCGCAGCAGCAACCGCTGCAGCAACAGTATCGTGCTTCAGTTCCTGCTTGCCCCGGCCCCATACAGGGCGCGGCGACGGGAGCGGCGTTCTTGACGCGGCTTGCACATGGGCACCAAAGTCGGCACACACCATACCGACCATTCCCGCCAGTGCATCGCCGCCCAACTCGACCACCACCAATCCATCGAGCGGCGGCGTGTTGACCGCCTTGTCAGGCTGCAGAACGTTCAGTTGCCAAAATCCCAGCTTTCTCCGGCGTGGTAACGACGCAGTACCAGTTTGGCAATGAGGATTTTGTGTACTTCGTCCGGACCATCGGCGATTCGCAGCGTGCGGGCGCCCTGGTACATGCCGGCCAGTGGCAGATCACCGGAAACCCCGGCTGCACCCCACACCTGGATCGCACGATCAACAACACGATGATAGGCAGCCGGTACATAGACCTTGATCGAGCTGATATCCACGCGCGGATCCGCCCCGGCTTCCATCTTTTCTGCGCAGTGGATGGTCATCAGCCGGGCGGACTGGATATCCATGTAACTGTCGGCGACAAAGCCCTGCATGAACTGCTTGTCTTCCAGCTTTTCATCACCATGCACCTGACGCGTCATCAGGCGATCGATCATCAGATCAAAAGCGCGCCACATCGAACCGATGGAGTTCATGCAGTGATAGACACGACCGGCGCCCAGGCGATCCTGTGCAGCCTGATGACCAGTGCCGGTGCGGCCCAACTGGTTCTCCTTCGGCACCCGGACGTTGTCATAAATGATCTCGCAGTGACTCGATGCCTTGCCCCACACCGGTACTCCGCGAACGATCTTCAGACCCGGTGTACCTTTTGGCACGATGATCTGCGTCATCTTGTCGTTTTTGCCGGTGGGATCTTTTGGATCGGCAGTGCGACACATCACGACATAAAAATCTGCTGCATAACCATTCGACGTAAACCACTTGTGGCCATTGATGACCCACTCATCACCATCGAGCACGGCGCGGGTGGTCAACGCGGTCGGATCTGATCCGGGATTGTGCGGTTCGGTCATGGAAAACGCGGACTGCATGGTCCCTTCGGTCAGTGGCTTGAGCCACTTTTCGTGTTGTTCAGGGGTGCCGTACTTGACGAGAATCTTCTGATTGCCGGAGTTTGGCGCAACCACGCCAAACAACGAAGCAGCCCCGGGGCTGTAGGAGAGCACTTCGTTCATGTAGGCGTGTTGCATGAACGACAAACCCATACCACCAAATTCCTGCGGCAGGTGGGGAGCCCAGAGTTTGGCCTTTTTCACCCTGTCCTGGATCTGGCTACGCAACTCCTTCGCTTCGGCGATCACTTCCTTCGGTGTGGTCGAACTGCCGTCAGACATCCAGCCCCACAATTTTCGCTCGTTCGGCAGAATTTCCTGATTGATGATTTCCGCAGTAGCCAGACGGATTTCGTTTACTTCATCGTCCAGTGTCGGTACTGGTTTGACGTTCATCGCCATGTTGTCTTCCCCTTATTTGGTATCTGGCCCGATCTATTCATGAATCTTCTGCTGCGGCTGCCGCTATACGTGAAAACACAGCGCGTGCTCCCTCCAGGTGCTCGCCACACTGTCGTTTCGCGCATTTCGTCACTGGCGACGAACCTTCATGAATGGTCCGGGCCAGGATGCTAAATCAACCTGCACCACCAAGTGAACAGTATGAGCAGAGTGGGCTGAAAATTCAGGCACTCTCCGGCTGATTGATTTGTGAGTGGTGAGCAATAATGAACTCGCTGCCGAGCGTGCTGCCGTCGTTGTTGCCTATGGTCAATGCCGGCCAGCGACCATCGGCAAAAACGAACAGCACCGTGCAGCCCTCCGGCCCTGCGACCAGCGGACCATAACCACGATTGGCAAGCCCAACCCGAATGTCTCCGGCCTTGTGCCACTGGGCACCAACCCGTTGCGTACCTTCCAGCAGGATCTCGGTGTAATCGCAGTCGTGGGTATGCGCTTCAACCGTACAGTGCGGTGGAAAAAAAACTCTGAAGACCGTTGGCGACACCGGGCTGTTTGGATCCCCCACCTTGTACATGCGCGTCCGCACTCCCGTCGGCAACGTGGTTTCGTCCAGTTCATCCCAGGAAAACGCGGTGTGGCCCTTGCGCTTGAGTTCAGCAGCCACTTCATCATTCGGCTTTTGCATCTTTCATCCGTCGATTTGCACTCGTGCAGTTATACCCCCGGTGCACCCCGGAAAGCACCCTCGGAGTCTGTGTGACCGCAGATCGACAGGCTTCGTGAGGGCCACTTCGGCGCGGACGTTTCAGGAAAATTCCCGTTTGGATGCCTCGCCAAACACAACGTCACCCCAAGAAAGCAGCCCGTGCCGCTGGTGAAGCGTGGCTATAATGCGATCTTTCCGACTTGAGACCGGGTGATGCACGAACTTCGCTACCCCTATGCAACCCATGCCCCACGCGGCTCGACCATCGAGGTCGCACCCGGTGTACGCTGGGTGACCATGCCAATGGGCGGGTCGCTCACACACATCAATCTTTACCTGCTCGAAGATACCGACGGCTGGTACGTCGTCGACACCGGGCTCAACAACGAGCAGACCCTGGATCTGTGGCATGACGTATTCCGTACCGAACTGGGTGGCAAGCCGGTGAAGGGGGTCATCTGCACCCACATGCATCCGGATCACATCGGGCTGGCCAAGGCCATTACTGATGAATATCGTTGCCCGCTCTACATGACCCGCAGCGAGTACTATCAGGCTCGCGCGTTTTCGGGCAGTGGGGGCAATCATCACCACTCTGCCTGGCTGGGTGAAAAGTTCTATACACGCTCCGGCATGCCGCTCGAGTATCTGCAGAATCTTGCGCAGATGTGGGCCAAACGCGGCGCCGACAGCATGACCATGAGCGAGATGCCAAGTGGTTTCCAGCGCCTCGAAGATGGAGATCTCCTGAGCATCAATGGCCGGGACTGGCGGATCGTCGTCGGCTCAGGTCACTCCCCGGAGCATGCCTGTCTGTACTGCCACGAGCTGAAGATCATGTGTTCGGGGGACCAGATCCTGCCCGTCATCACCAGCAACGTGAGCGTCCACCCCACCGAGCCGGAGGCCAATCCGCTCAAGATATGGATGGAATCCCACGACAAGTTCCTGACCACCCCCGACGACACCCTGATCCTGCCGGCTCACAACCTCCCGTTTTATGGTGTGCGGGCGCGTTTGCGCCAACTAATAGACCACCATGACGATCGCATGCTGGCCATCGAGCAGGCTTGTGTTCTGCCGCAGGTCGCACGTGATCTCCTGCCAGTACTGTTTTCCCGCCAGCTGGACGCCAGGCAGACGATGATGGCGCTTGGTGAAGCCATCGCGCACCTGCACCTGCTCATGTATCGAAACCGGATCGAGCGCACCCTGCACGAAGATGGCAGATATCGCTTTTCGTCCATCGACCCGTCGCTACCCCGACGCCAGCACCCCACCGAAGGTCCTGGCGAATCGCCGGAAATGGTCTGACGTGCGCACGATAAAGAGCCCAATGACCGATATCATATGGATCGGCTCATGAATGCAAAACAACGCGTCGCCGAAATCACGTTTCGGCTGCTGCGCTGGGCTCACGATCATCTTCGGCCGGGGGTCCGAACGCTGGTAGGCATCGTGTTTATTCTCGGTGGACTGTTGTGGTTTCTGCCGATACTCGGCATCTGGATGCTGCCGCTGGGCCTGGCGATCGTGTCTCTGGATATTCCGCGTTTCAGACCGCGCATTCTCCGGTGGATGGTGAGCCTGCACACAACCGCTTATCCGCACAGCACTGAGCCCTATCGACCGACGTCCAGCCAGTAGCCCCCTTCTGCATGGTGGCGGATATGCCCTGCAGTGGGTGTCGCAAAATGCGTACCAATGATCAGTACTCCTGAGTCGACATACTTTTCCAGCAGGTCGAGGCGGGTATGTTCACCCTGATGCTGATCAAAATCGGCGCTGCTGCACCAGTCAGTGCGAGTCATCTGGCAGGGGTGATGGATACAGTCACCGGTAATCAGTGCCTCCTCCCCCGCCGATGAAATGTGCACGCTGACATGACCAGGGGTGTGACCGGGTGTTGGCTCAAGGCGAATTTCCGGACAGATCTGTGCATCCTCGGCAATCAGATCAACCAGGCCTGCATCCACGACCGGGCGCACTGAGTCGGCGATCACTGGTCCGTAGCCTGCTTCCTGTTCATGGCTACTCCAGTAGGACCATTCCTTGCGGGCGAGCAGATACCGGGCGTTGGGAAAGGTGGGAATCCACTGACCATCCACCAGCATGGTGTTCCAGCCCACATGGTCCACGTGCAGGTGCGTACACATCACCGTATCAATCGACTCGCGTGGGTAACCCGCGGCTTCCAGATCCTTGAGAAACGACGTCTGCAGGTTGTTCCAGGCTGCCACATTCCGCTGTTTGTCATTGCCGATGCAGGTATCCACCACGATCCGTCTGCCGGGCGCTTCGACGACCAGCGCATGCACGCTCATCTTCAGGTTGCCCTTTTCATCCATGAAATGCGGATACATCCACTGCAGCGGCAGACAGGCGTCCCGGGTGGCGTCCGGCAGAATGAATCGGCTGCCTCCCACTGCTTCCACTTCGACGATTCTCGTGATCCTGACCTCGCCGACCTGCCAGACATTCATGCGCGCTCCCTTTCCCGGTTGAATCGGGCATCGAGAATACGCAGAGCCAAACCGGTTGCGCAATCCATGCCGCACACCTATCGTCGTAACAGACCAATGCGACGGCAGGAAGATCCGCAGACATGAGACTGATCGATACATTCAAGACGCTGACCCATCTGCCACTGCTGCTCAAACTGAAGCGTGAAATGGTGCCCCGTTCGCTGGACGAGAGAGACTGTATAGGCGCCTTTGTTGCGCGCAACGCCGAACGTTTTCCTGACCGTGTTGCCTTCTCCTGCGACGGCCGCACGATCACATGGCATGGTTTCAACGCACTCGCCAACCGCTATGCGCACTCCTTTCTCGCACGTGGACTGACCCTCGGTGACACCGTCAGTGTGATGATGGAGAACCGCATCGAGTTTCTCGCCGTCATCATCGGCCTCAACAAGATCGGAGTCACTGCCGGGCTGCTCAACACCAACCTGACCGGTCGGCCCCTGACCCACTGCATCGCCACCACACAATCTAAGGTTTGTGTAGTCGGTGAAGAATGCAGCGCTGTAGTCGCCAGCATCATGGACGAATTGAGTCTGCTGCCCGGCCGTGACTATCTGTACGTGGCTGAAAACAATGCCAACCCGAATCCCGACTGGAGCATCGATCTTGATGCCGACGCCCAGGATCGCCCCTGGGACAATCCCGACGAAACTGCCGCCATAGAACTCGGCCAGACCGCACTTTACATCTTCACTTCCGGTACTACCGGTCTGCCAAAGGCTGCGGTCATGTCGAACAGGCGATATCTGGGCACCGCGTCCCTGTCGGCACTGGGTGGCATGCGACTGACTGAACAGCACCGGCTCTACAACTGCCTGCCGCTCTATCACGCAACCGGACTCGTAGTCGGTGTGGGCGCCGCCATTGTCTCTGGTGCTTCGACCTTCATCCGTCGCAAGTTTTCAGCCAGCAATTTCCTGAGTGAAGTCCGCAAGGAGCGGACGACGCACTTTGTCTACATTGGCGAACTGTGCCGATATCTGCTGAATACCCCGCCGCAGCCAGACGACGCCAGCACTCCACTGCACACGATGATGGGCAATGGCCTGCGCCCCGACATCTGGATGCAATTCAAGAAACGCTTCGGTGTGAAGCGGATTGCCGAATTGTACGGGGCCAGTGAGGGTAACGCCGGTTTCTGCAATATCCTCAACAAGGACATGACCATCGGCACGACACTGGTCACCGTCAAGCTGGTGAAATACGACATCCACAACGACTGCATCGTTCTCAACAACGAAGGACACTGCATCGAGGTGCCCAATGGCGAAGCCGGCCTCGGCCTGATCCAGGTCGATCCCAACGCGCAGTTCGAGGGGTACACCAACCAGGAAGCGACCGAGAAGAAGGTGGTTCGTGGTGCATTCGCTGACGGTGATTGCTGGTTCAACACCGGCGACCTGCTGAAAGTGATCGACGTGGGTTTTTCGTTTGGCTTCGTGCATTTCCAGTTTGTCGACCGTGTGGGTGACACCTTTCGGTGGAAAGGTGAAAACGTCTCGACCAACGAAGTCGGCGAAATACTCAATCTGCATCCCGACATTCAGCTTTCAAACGTCTACGGCGTTGCCATACCCGGCACCGAAGGCCGAGCGGGTATGGCTGCCTTGACGCTGCGGGAAGGTTGTACCGGATTGGATGTGGACAGCCTTGCCGCACACGTCAGCAGGGAATTGCCGGCGTTTGCCCGCCCGTTCTTTCTGCGTATCCAGCCGGAAATCGAAGTGACGGGCACATACAAGATGGTCAAGGGTGACCTGCGCGAAGAGGGCTACGATCTGGCCAAGGTCCACGATCCGATGTTCGTGTTGTTGCCCGGCGGGAAAACCTATCAGCCGCTGACACCGGAGATCGCCTCGAAGATCGCGTCAGGTCAGGCGGGTTTCTGATCGGATTTGATCAATCGAATTGACCGAAAACAATGGTCATCCATCTCGAAAGTGTTTGACCACGGTTTCATCCAATAGGCCCAGTGCCTTGGCCGCCTGTTCCCGGTCGGTACCTGCCGTCGGGCCACTGATCACCACCTTGTCGATGCCAAGCGCTTTCAGTTCATTCAACCGATCGACGCAATAGTCCGGCGGGCCGGCAATTGCAAAGGCATCCACAAATGGATCGTCCATGAGGGATGCCTGCGCTGAATCAGCCCGGGTGTGCGCACGCATGTCATAACCGTCATGCAGCGCCTGGAAAACTTGTCGCTGCTGTACACTTGCGGGGCCGGAGAGTTGTCCGTGCATCACCGAAAAACGGGCAAATGTCGTCAATCCACCGCGTACCAGGGACCTCGCGATCGCCCGATCAGGGTGACACACCAGGTTGATATAGGCACCAAAACGCAATGTCCTGTCGGGGGCTGCAGCCTGCGCCTCACTCATTCCCCACCGCAGACGATCAGGCACGGCGCCGAGTGTGAACATCACCCGATCCGCTTCCCGCGCGGCAAGACGAATGACCAGCGGACCGGTTGCTGCAACTTCCACCGGCACCTTTGGAATCGCGCCTTGCAGCCAGCGCAGACGACTGTTTACCGGATGATCCGCCAGCTGCAGATCGGCAACCGGCGACGCCCATTCGTGGGGAATGGGAAAAGCTTCAAAATCAACTGCCTCGCCACGCATGTATTTCTGTAGTGCCACCAGATAGGCCGCAAAGCTGCGAAAGTGCGCGGGAGACCGACCGAGATGTGCCAGTGCCGAATCACCGCGGCCGATGCCAAGCACCATTCGCCCACCTGATACATCCTGCACCGCCATCGCGGCAGACGCCGTAACCGCCGGGTGGCGGGTAACTGAATTGGTAACCCCTGTTCCCAAACCCAATCGGGATGTCTGGGTCGCGGCGAGGGTGAGGGCAACGTAGGAGTCACCGGCCAGATTCTGGGAATCGACAACCAGCATTCCCGCCCAGCCTGCCGCTTCTGCACGCACGGCAGTGCTTGCCGCATGACGGGCGTTGGAGTGGGTGAGCATCCAGAGTTTCATGGCGTTTCCCGGCGTGTTGGGTACGGCGAGTTTACTGGATGGACAACCGTAGGAAACGATTCTGCGCAGGGCCTTCAGGAAGTCTGCAACACGGTAACGGAGCAGCCCCGGAAGGGGGGCCGCTGCAGTGGGGGCGGGAGGGAGCATGAACCCGATAGGGAGCATTACTGCAGCGGACCAGGCGGGGTCGGTGAACATCGGCTCGTACATCCAAATACGCGAACCATCACCAGACCACCACCATGTCACCAATATAAGAGTCAGCGACTGAACTGAAACTGAACATCCCGGTTGTGATCAGGAGATGCGGACGCACCCACTTGCGGGAGTGGGTTTGCGGAGCGGTCTCCGGCCGCAAAACAGTTCGCGATCTGGAAAACGTTCCTGCTGTTCTGCTCCAGCATATGCACAGGCACTCACTTCCCAATGACCTGCTACGATGCCACTTTCAGCCACAACACGACTGACAACACTGTGCACACAACTCCTTTCAGTTGGCCGGCAAAACCCGAAGCTGTCCTTCTGGATCTCGGCAATGTCGTGCTCGACGTCGACTTCCGGCGTGCATTTATCGCCTGGTCAACCAGCAGCGGCCTCCCGGAGGAGCGATTCCACAGTAGCTGGGCAATGGACGCGCCTTATCAGCTGCACGAAACGGGTGACCTGAACTTTCGGCAGTACGTAGAGCACCTGTCCGGTCTCTTCGAGGTCCGCATGAGCCTTGAGGCATGGCGACAGGGCTGGAACGCCATTTTTGTCGATCTCCTTCCCGAGGTCATGCCACTTCTGACGAGGTTGCAAACACGCATGCCGCTGTATGCGTTCACCAACACCAACCCGACCCATGAAGCAGCGTGGCGTCGCGGATATCCCGAGCTGAAGGTCTTTCGACATATCTTCGTCTCATCCCGCATCGGTCGTCGCAAACCCGACGTGGCGGCTTACCATCTGGTGGCCCACCGCATTGGCCATTCGCCAGAAGACATCTGGTTTCTGGACGACAACCGGGACAATGTGCTCGGCGCCAGCGCCGCTGGCCTGCAGTCCTTCCGGATCCGCACTGAATCAGACGTGGTGCAGATCCTCAACCGGTTGCTGGAAATCTGCCCCTGAAGACCGACTTTGCCAGAGCGTCGCGGGTCACGGTTCAGCGCGGGCGTGTGCCAGTTCAGCATAACGGTCAAGCAGCGGCAGTACGGTGTCCGCCTCTGCCGGTGGCAGCCCAAAAATGATCCGGTTGAAACCCATCTCGATCAATTCATCAACACGTTTCGGATCACCACCAACGCCGAAAATACTGAAGTCCGGTTCGCCCAGGCGACCGTTCTCCCTCCAGGCCGTCCGGATGGTCTGGATGCACGCGGCGTAATCGACCGCTCCTGACGCGCGCGCGCGGGATGGATCCTGGTGAATCGGGAACCAGCCGTCGCAGTATTCCGCGACTCTGGCGAGCGCCCATTTCGAGGATGCGCCGAGCAGGATTTTCGGACCGTTGGGCTGCACCGGTTTCGGATACGCCCAGATCGGATCAAAATTGACGAAGTCGCCGTGAAACTCGGCGTTCTCCTGGGTCCAGATCGCTCGCATGGCCAGCACACGTTCCCGTGTGACTTTCCAGCGGCTGGCAAAATCAACGCCGTGATTGGCCATTTCTTCACCATTCCAGCCAGCACCGATTCCGAGCAGTACCCGACCACCGGAAATGAAGTCCAGCGACGCCACCTGTTTGGCCATGGCAATCGGATCGTGCTCCGTAACCAGCGTGATCCCGGTACCCAGTTTCAAGTCCCTGGTAACCGCCGCAGCGGCTGCCAGCGCAACGTAGGGGTCGTGGGTATTCCAGTATTCCCTGGGCAGTTCCCGACCGCCTGGCCATGGGGAGAGCCGACTGGCCGGGATGTGGGTGTGCTCGGTTACAAACATGGATTCGAAGCCACGCTGTTCCATGGCTTTGGCCAGAGTCACGGGCTGTATGGAATAACCGGTCGGAAAAATCAGCGCGCCAAAAGTTGCCATTACATTGCCTGCAGTCTGGAGGTGAGGGTATCGCGATAGATTTCGTATTTTGGCAACTGCTCTTCGGTCAGAAAGCCCGCCATTGTCCTGTCCATCTTGCGCAGACAGGCATTCGTTTTCGACTTCATCTTGCGCTCGAGATCAACATTGTCCCGGCCCTTCATCATTCGTTTGAGAGCCTCCATGCGACAGTTGAAAAGGCCAGTAACACCCTCGCCGAATTTTGGCTTTTGTTCATCAGTCATGCCAATGGCGAGTGCAGCCTTCAGGACCTCAGGGTCGGTCCACGCACCACCCTGGCCATCTGCAGCCAATACGCTGGCGTTCACCAGTGCCAGGAGCGCAAATGCGATCAGCTTCGCTCGATTCATATCGACCCCCCGAGTCAGAAATTTCAAACCGCTCAATCAGGCCCATGCCGGACAAGGACACCAAGGTATGTAGCCAGAGTATGTAGCGTACCGGCAGAAAGGGAATCTGTCGAAAAAAGGGCGATCAGAGAACGGTTTGTTCAGCCATCAGCGAGCGGCGACGATCAATCTTTCGCAGATAACGCTGGGCCGCAGCGCCACCCGTGCTCCCAAGGCCTACGTTGTAAGCTTTCACTGCACAGGTTTCATCGCCACAACGATCCCGCAGATGGGCCAGTATCTGGGCGCCGCAGAGGATGTTCTGTTCGGGATCCCGCAGATTTGGGTGGCCGCAGAACTGTGCCCAGTATTCCGGGCGAACCTGGGTTGGACCGAGTGCGCCAACGTGGGAACGGGCAGACGTGCTGAAGGTGCTCTCGGCATGCACCAGCCCGGCCAGCAGGTTGGGATCCAGATCCTGCCGTGTCGACGCTTCGAGAATCCAGCGCGCGTACTCGTTGGCCACTGGCCGCGACAGACCGAATGCTGACTCAAGCCGGCTTGCAAATTCAGCATTTTCGTCAATCCAGGCAGCTCGGGCATCGAGCGCAGGTTTGGCCAGCACCGTGACGCTGCGTTCCAGATTGCTGCCGACATTGGCTATCGCCAGGCTCGCCACCAGTGCGAGCGATGCAAAGCAAACCAGTACTCCAGTCTGCAGGAAAAATGCGTTAATGTGTCTCGGTTCCAATGGACAGTCCCTCATAGACCACTGGATTCTACCCCGCACTTCGCGCCAGATGCACGGATTATATCCCCTGAATCCGGGCAGCCCGATCTGTCGTAAACATGGAAATTAACCGTATATTTTGCTTTTATTTCTTATAAATCATATGGGTATGATTATTCTAGTAATCGGCAGCCGACGATAGACGACCATGCGGCAATGATAATTCGGTGAAAATAGTGAACAGATCGTGGATAAATAATTGAGCAATTTTCAGAACGAAGAAAAGGAGATTGCACGTGCTGCGGAGACCGTATCGGGTTCGTTAGCGTGCTTGTTTGCTGCCCGTGTTCGCTTGTTTGTCAGCAACCTCGTGACAGCGCTGCGCAAGGTCTGCAGTCTGGACAGCAGACCAGTCACAACTCTGTGAACCGATCAACCGGCACGAAGCGTGGCAATAATTTTTCGGCGCTCGTCAGCGTCTGAAACGGGGAAGGACGCCGACGTTCGATCGACGAACTTGCCATACCGGGCCAGCATCTGGGGGGCAATGTCCCTGGGTTCGCCCATCACGCCAAACGCGTTCAGCAGGTCATCACCGATCAGCGTACCCATTTCCTGCCATCGACCCTGTTTGGACATTCGGTTCAGAGTCTCCTGGAGATCGCCTGCGCCAATCGCATCCAGCACTCCTTTGTAGGCAGGTGTTGATCCATAAAATGCGATCCGCTCCCTGGCCGCTTTTTTGCTGGCCTCAAATTCAGCTTCATCACGACCGGTCACCACAAAACAGCTGTAGGAGATTTCAAACTGGTCGCGTGTCTTGCCAGCCTTCTTCAATCCTCGCTCGATTGCTGGAAGCGTCACGGACTCGATGTACGCCTGATTGCTGAACGGGTGGATGATCATCCCGTCCGCAACCTCGCCGGCGACCTCGGTCATATGAGTCCCAACGGCCGCCAGCACCACCTTGGGGGCCCCGTAGGCCGGGTTCTCTGGCGTGAAGGCAGGTGTCATCAGGGTATGCGTGTAGTACTTGCCGACAAACTGCAGCGGCTCACCGGAATACCAGTTGGCCCAGATGGCTCGCATTGCCAGAACCAGTTCGCGCATCTGCGCTGCCGGGGCACCCCACTGCATGGAGAACCGCTTGGTGATGTGCGGTTTGATCTGTGAACCCAGGCCGAGCGTGAACCGTCCTTTCGAAAATGCGTTCAGGTCGTGGCTGATGTTGGCCAGGATCATGGGGCTGCGGGCAAACGCCACCGCGATCCCGGTGATCAGATCGACTTTCTCGGTGTGCTCCGCAGCCAGCATCAGCGGGAAAAAAGGATCGTGGTTCATTTCCGCCGTACGAATGCCATCGTATCCAAACGTCTCCAGTTCCCGTGCGGTCGCGGGGATCTTGTGGAGGTCGTTGCCTATGCCTGCGTCTACTTTCATGAGGGGTCTCTCTGGTGATTACAGATACGGATTTTGCAAAGGAGCGGCCTCGAGTGGGAGCGGCCTCGAGTGGGAGCGGCCTCGAGTGGGAGCGGCCTCTGACCACGAAGGAGTTCGCGATCAGGAGATCGCTCCCACAATCATGGCTGGAGGTTCGCGAGCAGGCGATCGCTCCTGCAATCAGGCCGCGGTCAACGCGGCAATCATCTTGCGGCGATCTTCCAGCGGCAGGCTGGCGTAAGCCGCCGAGGTGCGATCGATGAGATCGCCGTAGCGACTCTTGATCTGACCCGCGATGCTGGCGGGCTCGCCCACCACAGCGAAGGCATTCATGATGTCATCAGTGATCACGTGGCCCATCTCATCCCAACGACCTTGTTTGGAGAGCTTGTTGAGCTCGGGCTGCGCCTCACCGACACCAATGCTGTCGAGCACTGGCTTGTAGGCCGGTGTCGAACCGTAAAACGCGATCTGCTTCTTGGTGGCAACCTTGGCGGCTTCCAGCTCCTTTTCATCACGGCCAGTGCACACAAACACGGGATAAGAGATTTCGAAGTCCTGACGACTCTTGCCAGCCTTGGCGAAACCTCGTTCGAGCGCCGGCATGGTGGTTTCGCGAAGATATTTCTCAGTGGTGAACGCGTGAATGATCACCCCATCGGCCACCTCACCGGCAACCTCGGTCATCAACGGGCCGACGGCAGCCAGGAAGACACGCGGTGCCCCGAATTCGTTGTTGGTGGGCGTGAAAAACGGCGTCATCAACGCATGGGTGTAGTACTTGCCGGTAAAGGTCAGTGGCTCACCCTTGTGCCAGCAGGCCCAGATGGCACGCATGGCCAGAATGTATTCGCGCATCCGGGCGGCTGGATCGCTCCACGGCATGCTGAAACGCTTGGTGATGTGCGCGCGGATCTGCGATCCGATGCCGAGTACAAATCGCCCCTTGGACACGGCATTCAGATCGTGGCCGATATTCGCAAGGATCATCGGCGTGCGAGCAAAAGCGACCGCGATCGAAGTCACCAGATCAACACGACTGGTGTTCTGGGCGGCAATCAGCAATGGAAAAAACGGGTCGTGCGAGGTTTCCGCAGTCATGATGCCGGAATATCCCAGCTCCTCTGCTGCCCGAGCCTCAGCGCCTACTTTGTCGAGGTCAAAACCGACCCCACCGTCTACTTTCATGGTTCCCCCTGGTGTTCGAACGATGCTTCGCGCCACCTGTGGCGCCCTCACTCAATCGTTGCTGGTTTGTGTCACCGGGATTGTTTCACCGGGCTTCGAACGAAGCAAACCGGCGATCGGCCCCCTGCCGGCCCGGAAAAATTCGGGCACCAGCATCGATGGCTCAAAACGCAGGCGGTAGAACAGATCGTTTGGATGACGAAGCCGGTTGGCTTCTGCGGGCTCAAGATCCAGATAGTGGGTCAGAATGGCCCGCGACATGACCCCATGGGTAACCAGCGCAATCCGCTCGTGGGGCAGTGCGGCAAGAGTGGCTAGACAATCGGTCACGCGCGCAATCAGATCAGGCAGGTTCTCGCCCTGCGGCGGGCGGTGATAATACGGGTCGACGTCCCGGGCGACCCATTCCTCGGGGTACTCGGCCGCAATCTCGTCCACCGTGAATCCGGACCACAGTCCGCAGTCCCGCTCCATCAATGCCTCGTCATAGTCAACCGGCACCTGCAGATACCGGTTCAGGATGGCCGTGGTCTGCCGGGTCCGGCCGGATGGGGACGCGAGGACAAAATCCACCCCGCCCATCTTCTGCAGGGTCTCACCATGCAATTGCGCCTGCGCCCGACCTTTTTCGTTCAAGGGTGAATCGAGCCGTCCCTGCATGCGCTGTTCCGCGTTCCAGGTCGTTTCGCCGTGACGGATGACGTAGAGATGTTTCATGACAAGGTAAGGATAACAAACGGCACGGCATTTCGAGCAGCCTGCATGGAATCGACTTCTTTGCCGTCTACTTTTTCCGTCATTTGGCGATTAGCGTTAACCTTGTTCTCTATTCAGGAACCTGGGAAGCGCCATGTATGACGATCTGCCAAACCTGCGCATCGAAGCATCCACGGTCGGTGACAAGCTGCTCGCGACTGCCGATCGATACCCCGACCAGCCGGCGCTGATATTTCCGGATCGACGCATCACCTTTGCCGGGCTGGTTGAAGCCAGCTATCGACGCGCACGGGGACTGCATGCACTTGGTGTGCGGCCGGGTGATCACGTTGGCGTGCTGATGCCTAACTGTATGGAGTATATGGAGTTTGTCTACGGCGCAGCCCTGCTCGGCGCGGTGTCGGTACTCATGAACGCCCGCTACAAGCCGCCCGAACTCACCTATGTGGTCCACAACGCCGATCTCAAGGTCATCATCACGACCGATCTGATTGCCGACCATGCCAACTTCGGTGAACTGCTCCATGGCGCGTTTCCGGAGCTTGACCCCTTAGGCCCCACCGCAGCGCCTGGCCCGTTGAGTCTGACCGCCGCACCCGCGCTCCGGCACCTCGTGATGCTGGGTTCCACTACACCGGCAGGGTTCATCTCTGGTACGGCGTTTGACAAACTGTCCGATACACCGGCGCCGATCGACGCGTTGCGCGCGCAGGTACGGATCGCCGATCCCGCCATCATGATGTACACCTCCGGGACGACGGCGAACCCCAAGGGCTGTCCACTCTCGCACGAAATACTGGTGCGCAATGGCATCAACATGAATCGCCAGCGGTACTTCCTGACGCAGACCGATGTTTTCTGGGCACCGCTGCCGATGTTCCACATGGCCGCCATCCTGCCGGCAATGGCCTGTCTCGACGCCGGAGCCGCCCTGTTGACCGCCACCCACTTCGATGCAGACGTCGCGCTCGCGATGCTCGAATCCGAACGTGTGACCATTGCCTTTCCGGCATTCCCTACCATTACCAACGAAATCATCTCGCATCCACGGTTCAGCACCGCTGACCTGTCGGCGATCCGACGGATCAACAATGTTGCGCCAGTCGACATGCTGCGCAGATTCCAGACCGCGTTTCCACAGGCGGTACAAACCGGCGCGTACGGTATGACGGAGGTGGGTGGCGTCATTTCTTTCAATCATCCTGCCGAAACCCTGGATCAGCGACTGGATGCCTGCGGCACACCGTTCCCGGGCGTTGCACTGCGAGTGGTTGATATCGACACACTGGAAGATCTGCCAACCAACACTCGCGGCGAACTCTGGATCAAGGGCTACTGTGTATTCAGCGGCTACTACAAGTCACCGGAAAAAAACACCGAGGCCTTTCATGATGGCTGGTTTCGCACCGGCGATCTCTGCAGCCTCGATGATCGAGGTGCGATTCGTTTTCATGGCCGGATCAAGGATATGCTGAAAGTCGGTGGCGAAAACGTGGCGGCCATCGAGATCGAATCACACCTGGCCAAACACCCGGCAGTGAAAATGGCCCAGGTCATTGGGGTTCCAGACCCGCGTCTGGAAGAAGTTCCTGTCGCCTTCGTCGAATTGTTGCCCGGCAAGTCGGCAACAGGCGACGAACTCATCGCTCATTGCAGGGGACAACTCGCGAGCTTCAAGGTACCCAGATCAGTTCACTTCGTCATGGAGTGGCCGATGTCGAGTACCAAGGTGCAGAAATTCAGACTCAGGGAGATGCTGGCAAAGGCTTGAACAGCCTCTGCAGGAATGGCGAAGAAAAGGTGGCGAAGTAAAGGCAGAGAAGTAAAAGGAAGAACAGCACAGGTGGCATCGCGCCAGGGGAGCTTAACGCGCCCGCGCCGCTGCCAGGGCAGCCGCCATCTCGGCAAGCACGGGGTTCACGTGCAAGTCCGACTGAATTCCTTCCCAGTAGGTGTTCATGCCTGCCGTCATGAGGTCATTGCGTGCAAACACGGGGGCAACAAAATTCGTCACGAAAAACAGTGCCGGTGCCAGCGCCGCATCGGCCAGTGTGAGTGTTTCGCCAATCGCGTAACACCCGGTCGCCAGACCTGACTTCACTCGACAGTGGTCAATATAAGTGAGGCCTTTATGCAGTTCGACGAGTCTGGCATCAACAAAAGCCTGATCCCGGGATTTGCGGCTTGTATGTGCCGTGGTCTGGAACATCGGCCCGCAAACATACAGATCGGTGTAACGGGCAATCAGCCTGGCCTGCGCGCGGGCGAGAGGCTCCGTTGGCCACATCGACGGTTCCGGATACCGATCTTCGAGGTAGTCACAGATGGTCTGGGACTCGGCGATGACCACTGCATCAACCTGGAGTGCCGGAATCTTTCCCGTCGGATTGAGTTGTCTGAACTCCTCGCTGCCTGTCCCACCTGGCGCTGCGGTCATGGTGACACCCTTGATGCCCTTGGCTCGAATCTGGATGCGCACGCGGGCCGCGAATGGTGACAGGTCACCCTGAAACAGCTGCAATGACATTGATTATCCTTGTCTTGTTCAACCAAAAGGAGAACGGAACCGACACGCGTTCTACTGAATCCGGTCCTCGCATCTTACGTACCTGAACAATCATTGCCATGCCGGATCGCTTCGTGTTTCTATTGTGACAGTTTCCGGGAAGAGAACTCGTCAATTTCTGTCAATCGGGCACTCCGCTGGTTTTCGTAGTCTTGTCGCTGGCGAAACGCCCCTAACAGACCACCAAGGGGGAGAAGCTTTGAAGTACACAGCCAGGCGCAAGCTTTGCGAGCGCAAATTCAGCAGGGGAATGGTCGCAATCTGCCTGACAGCAGCATCGGCGACCATCAACGCCAACGAAATCGAAGAAATCGTCGTCACCGCGCGCGCCATCGAGGAGTCCGTGCGCGACATTCCGGTAGCGATTACCGCAGTCTCCGAAGAACGACTGGATCAATTCGCGCTCGAGGGATTCATGGACCTCGAGGCGATTACACCTCAGCTCAGCATCGGTCGCGCAACCAGCGGCAGTGGTGCATCCATCGCAATCCGCGGTATCGGCTCGACGCCCAGCAGCATCGGCATCGAGCAGTCCGTTGCCGTGATCATCGACGGTGTCTACTACCCACAAGGCCGCGTGATCAACGAAGGCCTGTTCGATGCAAGCCAGGTCGCTGTCCTGAAAGGACCGCAAGCGCTGTATTTTGGCAAGAACGCAACCGCCGGTGTGGTTTCCGTGACCACCAACGATCCCGGTGAAGAGTTCGAAGCCAGTGCCCGCGTGAACCACGAGTTCGAAAGCAAGGACACCACGGTGGAAGGTATCATCTCCGTACCGATCAACGAGAAAATCGGGTTCCGCCTGGCCTTGCAGGGTTCGGACATGAAAGAGGGATTCATCAAGAACAACTCGCCGGCCGGTGGTGACCGATACGGCACACTGGATTCCAGGACCTTTGGTATCAATTTCTTCGATAACCCGCGCGCTACGGATTTTTTTCCCCAGGAAGAAACCAAGTACGCCAGGTTGACCGTTGCGGGTGATCTCACCGAAAAGTTCCACTACAACATCAAGGGATCTTACGGCCAGTTCGAACAGGGTTATACCGGCGGTGGCGAACTGTTTGATTGCCCGACACTCAATGGTGTTGGTCACACCTCACAACGCGTTGCGGTGCAACCTCCCGGCAGACAGACGCCACTGTTCGCACCCATCGCGCGCCCGACCGTAGACTGCCAATTCAACGGTTCGCGAGGCTGGAACGATGTCCCACCCGAAATCGCAGCAGTCAATCCACTGCTCGATCAATTTGGCAACGGTGACGCGGGTGAAAAGTACACGTCCTACGTGGTTACCGGAACTTTCGAGTATGCCTTTGATCAGTTCGACCTGAGGACCATTGTCAACTACCACGATCAGACCATGAAGTGGGTAGGTGACCAGGATGGCGGCGCAGTCACGTCCATTTTCGCGGCAGAGAAAAATACGTTTGACAACTTCTCCATCGAGCCACGCCTGGTGACTCGCTTTGACTCGCCACTCAACTTCGTACTGGGCGCCTACTACCAGAGCACCGATCGCTTCTTTGACCAGGACGTGATCTTTGCCTTCCTGCCGGTAGTGGGTGTCGGTGTGCTCGGCCCTCGCAACACCGCACCGCTCGCCGATCCTGCTGATGAGTTCACGGCATACAACAAGATCTCGACAACAGACGGCGAGACGATATCGGTCTATGGCGAAGTGATATGGGACATCACCGACCGTTGGCAATTGACGACCGGTCTGCGTTACCTGGAAGAAACCAAGGATTCCATCTTCTTCCAGCCTTATGTGAACCCGTTTGTCACCGGCCTCTTCATCCCCTTCAACCCGACGAACCCGGCTACCACAGTTGCGTTTGATCAGACGTTCAAGAATGCAATCCCGGAAGTGACCCTGCGGTGGGAGCCAAACGACGATTACACCTTCTATGTCGCGTACAAAGAGGGATTCAAGTCGGGTGGTTTTTCCAACAGTGCCATTCTGAGCAACCTGTCTCCTCCGGGTGGATTCGACTTCGTCTTCGATCCCGAGCAGAACAAAGGTGGTGAAATGGGCGTCAAGGCGTCGCTGTTCAACAACGCGATGATCGCGTCGTTTGAAGTGTTCTACTACGAGTTCCGCGACTTGCAGGTGGACTTCTTCAACTCGCAACAGTTTGCCTTCGTCACAGAAAATGCCGGCGGTTCAGAAACCTACGGTGCCGAATTGCAGGCCGATTATGCAACTCCCATTGATGGTCTGATCGTGGGTGGCTCCTTCGGTTACCTGGAATCTAAATTCACTGACTTCGAGAGCTTCTGCTTTGTGGGTCAGCGCCCCGATCAGGGCTGTACGCTGCTGCCAAGCCAGAACGAGGCCAATGTGCGTCAGAACCTGAAAGGTAATACACGCCCCGGTGCACCGAAGTGGTCTGGCCATGCGTACGCCACCTATGATCGACCGATCGGTGATGCACTGGTCATTGGCCTCACTGGCAATATGCAGTACAAGAGCCGGACGATTCTGAGTTCGACCGATCCAAACGCAACGTACAAGGCTTACCTGACCTTCGATGCCAACGTCCACTTCGGCAGTTCCGATGGGAAGTGGCAGGTTGCACTCATCGGCAAGAACATCACTGACAAGCTGGCCATTCGTGGTGCAGGCAACGTCCCTGGCACCGGCGGCAACACCGGCACCGCTGAGGGCTTTCGTGGCGATCTGTCGGGTGGTGCAACTCGTGGCCGCCAGGTCGAGCTGGAACTGCAATGGCGGTATTGAGTTAGTCTCGTTTAGCGGCAGTATCTGGGAGCGCTCTCATGGTGGGCGGTCTCCGACCGCGAAGAAATTTGCGATCTGGAGATCGCTCCCACTTGACTCAGTCGAACGACTTCTCCATCAGTTGACCGCAAAGCCGGGGTAACCCTCGCCGGCGATTTCTTTCAGACGCTGCACATAGTCCGGCCAGCCGATATAGGGCATGAACACCCTCGGCTTGCCCGGCACATTGGCGCCCAGATACCAGGAATTGCAGCGCGGATACAACGTCGCCTCTGAACGCTGATTCACCACTCCGACCCACTCATTCTCCGCAGCAGCAACGGCTTCAATCCGCGTGTTTCGCTGTTTGCCGAGCCACTCGATCTGCTCTGCAATGAAACCGGCATGATGTTCGACGCCGGTGATCATGTTGGCGAGCACCGATGGACTGCCGGGCCCGGTCATCATGTAGAGATTCGGAAAGCCCTCTGTCATCAGTCCCAGATAGGTGCGAGGACCGGCCTGCCACTTTTCCCGCAGAGTCAATTCGTTTCGCCCAACGATGTTCATGCGCAGCAGAGAGCCGGTCATCGCGTCGAAGCCGGTGGCAAACACGATGGCATCAAACTCGTAGAGCTTGTCCTGGGTGACGATACCCGTGGGTGTGAGCCTCTCGACAGGGTGTTTGCTGACATCCACCAGACGTACATGCGGCAGGTTGTAGGTTTCAAAGTAACCCGTATCCGCGCACAGGCGTTTGCAGGCAATGACACCCTGCGGGCACAGAAGCCTGGCGGTCACAGGATCACGCACGGTTGCACGGATCTTGTTACGAACAAACTCGGCCGCCATCTGATTCGCTTCGACATTCATCATGAGATCACTGAACGCGCTGAGGAACATGAAGCCTCCCATCGCCCAGTGTTTTTCGAAACGGGATTCACGCTCTTCAGGACTGGCCGTCAGTACTGAATCTCCATTGCGTGTATAAAACGCGCCAAAGGCGGCCGGCTGATTCCAGTTGCGCGCGCGCAGATCTGCGTAGTTTGCCTTGATATTCCTGGCCCACGCCGGATCAAGCGCGGAATTGTGTGCCGGAATGCTGTAGTTCGCAGTCCGCTGGAATACCGTCAAGGCGGCCGCCTGCCTGGCAATCAGTGGAATCGACTGAATCGCCGACGAACCGGTACCAATCACAGCCACACGCTGGCCGGTAAAGTCCACGCCTTCGTGCGGCCAGGCACCGGTGTGACAGGTCGTGCCTTTGAAGCTGGCAAGCCCTGGAAATGCCGGCGTGTTGGTCGACGATAGACAACCCGTCGCCATGATCAGGAAGCGACAGGTCAGCGTCTCACCAGGCGCTATCCTGACCTTCCACAACCCATCGGTTTCGCTCCAGTTCGCGCCAACCACTTCTGTGTTGAAGCGAAAAACCGGCCTGAGGTTGAAGCGATCTGCAACGTATTGTGCGTAAGCCAGAATTTCTGGCTGAGGCGAGTAACGCTGCGACCAGTTCCATTCTTGCTCGAGCTCCTTCGAGAACTGATAGGAGTACTCCATGCTTTCGACGTCGCATCGACAGCCCGGGTATCGATTCCAGTACCAGGTACCACCCACATCACCCCCGCGTTCAATGCCTTGCACCTGCAAGCCGAGTGCACGCAGTCCATGGACCATAACCAGACCACCAAACCCGGCGCCTACAACAATGGCATCGATAGACGTTGAGAGGCTTGTCACTGTGATGTCACCAGACGCGCCGCAGCGTGCAGCTCTTCGAACGACGCCTGAATGCACTCCGAGTAAAAACCAGGATCGGGCAGAACTTCCCGGCAGGACGTGAATGACACGCCAATTTCCCCACAGTAGCTGAAGACCGGGTGAATCAATGCCATGCCGTCGTAGATTGGCCCCAGCCCCACCATCTTCACGGCCTGCGCTCCAGCGAAAAACAGCGGTCGCTGCGGCCCGGGCACGTTGGTAACCACACAGTTCATCATCGGCGCGGTGTAATCGGACAATCCCATTTCCGTGTACATACGCGCTGCCAGTGCGGCCACGGACGAGGGAATGAACTGGGAATAGTCGGTCATCGTGCGCGCACCGATCGCCGCCGTCATCGCCTTGGAATTCAACGCCGCTGCATGCACCGTCTGCAAACGTTCGAGTGGATCAGCGATGTGCGTACCCAGCGCGACCAGCATGCCGGACACCTGATTGCCAGCACTTCCTCCTTGTTCGGTACCCCGAACCGAGACCGGGGCCATGGCGATCATCGACTCCTGCGGCAATTCCTGCTTGGCGATGAGATAACGTCGCAGCGCACCGCCGATCAACGCCAGTACTGCATCGTTGATCGTTGCCCCCTTGACCGCATCCTTGATGGCTTTGACGTCAGCAATGGCAAACGAACGGCCATCGGTCACCCGATGCCCGGTGATCTTGCCGTTGAAACGGGTGCGAGGCACCACGCCAACCGGTTTGAGCTTCTGCGAGCTGAGTCCGGCGCTCAGTTTCATCATGCCGGGCATCGACCGGGAAAGCGTTTCAAAGAAGCGACTCGGCTGGGTGAGATTATTGAAGTGCGTGCGCATGGTGAGTTCAGCGGCGGCCGGCTCACGTTCACCTTGCCACGGCTGCGCTGTGGGTTTATTGGGTGGATCAGGTTCAAGATCATGCAGATACGAGAGAATTTCTGCGCCAGATGCACCGTCAATGATGGCGTGATGCGTTTTGGTCAATACCGCAAAACTGCCTGGTGGCGCCCCTTCAACCTGGTCGAGGCCTTCGATGACATACATTTCCCACAACGGCCGGGTCAGATCCACCGGCCGGGAGTGCAGTCGAGCGGCCTGAATGCACAGTTGTCGCCAGTCGCCAGGTTTTGGCAGCGCGATATGCCGCACATGAAACTCGAGATCGAAGGCATCGTCTTCGATCCAGTACGGATGATGGAGGTTGAACGGAACATGCACGAGCCGTTGCCGGAAGACGCGAGACAGATGCAGCCGGCTTTCCACGTGCGCAAGGACATCCTTGAAGCGCACAAATGAACCCGCCGCCGTACTCGGGTCGTAGACCATGAAAGAGCCGATGTGCATCGGGGTTTTTTTGTTTCAAAGTACAGAAACGATGCATCCTGGCCGGACAACTGCTGCATGGCTTTACTCCTCGCAAGTGGACGTTAAGCACACAGTTACTTCTTGGTGGTGCGGTAGTCGCCAAACTCCTGATCACGTTTCGACAGCGCATCCGTCAACCCTTTGCGCAGTTCCGCGAGATGCGCCTGGGTGGACGCGGTGAACGTCGCCAATGTCTGCATTTCGGTGCCCGCACGAATGCCGGCGCGAATACCCATGGCGTCCATCTGCCGATGTACCGCGCGTTTGTTGATCTGCTGGATGTCTGTCGGCACCTTCGCGACGCGCTCGGCAATCTGCAGCACGCTGTCTTCCAGCGTGGCCAACGGAAACGCCTTGTTGGCAAAGCCACAATCCACGGCTTCCACGCCGGACATATGGTCCCCCGTGAGCATCAGCTCCATGGCGCGACGCAGGCCGACGATCCACGGATAGAACTGGTTATCCGGCGGGCTGATCGAGCGCACCACCGGATAGCCGATCTTTGCATCCTCTGCGACATAAACGAGATCACAGGCGGTCGCCAGCTCCGTACCCCCTGCCAGACAGTAGCCATGTACCTGCGCGATGACCGGCTTGGCCAGATCCCAGATCTTGAAAAAACCATCAACCACATGGCGCGGCCAGTTGCCAAGACCGCCTGCCGAGTAAAACGGCTGCTGCTGTGCGACGTTGGACTTCAGGTCGTACCCTGCGGAAAAACACTCCCCCGCACCGCGGATGATCATCACACGCACGGATGGATCCTGATCACCCTTCTCCAATGCATCGAACATTTCCGTGCGCAGTTCATTGGACAGCGGATTACGTTTGTCCGGACGATTCAGTGTGATCCTGCGTACCTGTGGTCGCGGATCGTCAACAATGATCTTCTGATAACTCATGATTTCCCCTTCTTCTCTGTAATTACTCTACTGGTCTGATGGTTGAAGCGGTCTCCAGACCGCGGATCCTGGACCGTTGACAAGTTTTCCAACACAACAGGCACCAACATTAAAATCTCTTCGCGGTCTGGAGACCGCTCCTGCATCCAGGGACCACCCCTGCAAATGGTTCAGAACCGGAAGTTCTTGCCGGCAAACGCATCGAACGTCCGCTGCAGGTCTTCAGGTTTGCCGGCCAGCGGCGCGATGATCGAGGTGTGCACCCCACCGGCAGCATCCTCGCGGATCCGCTCACGCACTTCGTCTGCTGAGCCGATGATGCCGATCTCATCGATCAGCGCATCAGACAATGCTCCAGCTGTCTTGTTACGATCCTTCGCCGCCCACCCTTCACGAATCGTGGCAGCAGCTTCTTCATGCCCGGCCCACGCCAGAAAGCTGTTGTACACAGGTGTTGCGTAATACGGCGCAAATGCTGCACGGAACAGATTCCGGCCATATTCCTTGTCGTCGGTAACCAGCACCATGGCACGATTCACTACCTCCACCTGTTGCCAGTCCTTGCCAGCTCTGGCAGCGCCAATCTTCACGTGCTCGATCATTTTTGGCAGCGCGCTCTTCGGCCACAGATTGAAGATCACGCCATCGCCAACTTCTGCGGCCATCTCGATCATGTTGGGACGCAGGCAACCCACATAGATCGGCGGCGGATTTTCGGCCGGTGCCTGCCGATAACCATGGCTGCGAACCGTGGTACCGGAAAATTCGGTTTTTGCACCGGTGAGCATGAGGCGCACCAGTTGCGTGGTTTCCTTCACGCGGGTAAGCGGCTTATCGAGTGGAATGCCATTCCACTGTCCCATGATGGTCTGACTCGATGAACCGAGCCCCATGATGAATCGTCCAGGCAGCAGCTGGCTGATGACATTGGCGGACGCAGCCAGCACCGAAGGAGATCGGGTATAAACCGGGGTCACGGCGACACCGATCCGCAGTTTGGTGGTGTGGTGAGCCAGCGCGGCAATCTGGGTCAGCGTATCCGGCGCTCCCGAGTCGGAAAACCAGGCATCCGGAACGCCGTTGTCCTCCGCCCATTTCAGCCGGGCCAACGTATGTTCCAGCTTCGGACCAGCCGGTACGGTTACCGCGACGCGTTTGGCGTGGCTCATCTTCTTCCTCCCTATGGCTACAAATATGGTGTGTCCCTGGCACAAGACTCGCAGATAGCAGTAACCCAGATCAAGGCGCGTGCATCCACGTCGAGCGCCCGGCGACCTTTGTTATCATCCCAACCCTGCCACCCGGGGTTGCCAAAGACCCCGCGGCCAACCAGCCAGACCCGATCAGGTCGTACCCGGGGAAGACAATGACTGACGTTCAACTGACCGCTGTGCGCGACGCCCATCGTTTCGACGAAGCTGTACTGTCCCGATACCTGCAAAAAACGATCGCCGATTTTGCAGGTCCGCTCACCGTTCATCAGTTCGAAGGTGGCCAGTCCAACCCGACGTTCCAGTTGATCACTCCCGGCAGGACCTACGTCATGCGCAAACAGCCGCCGGGTGAGCTGCTGCCCTCCGCACACCAGGTAGACCGTGAGTATCGGGTCATGGCGGGGCTGGCAGGAACCGCGGTGCCGGTGCCCGGAATGTACTGCCTGTGTGAGGACACATCAGTGATTGGCACGAAGTTTTACGTCATGGAATTTGTGCAGGGTCGGATCTTCGCCGAAACAACCATGCCCACGTTGACACCTGCGGAGCGTCGCGCAATTTTTCTCGACCTTGCGCGGGTGATGGCGGAACTGCACAACATCCGGCCTCAGTCGGTTGGTCTCGAGGCATTCGGCCGACCAGGCAACTATTTCGAACGCCAGGTCAGCCGCTGGTCGAAACAGTACCTCGCCTCGCAGACGCAGCACCTGGTAGCGATGGATATCCTGATGGACTGGCTGCCCAGAAACATACCCGAGGAAGGGCCTACGGTCATCGTACATGGCGACTACCGGCTGGGTAATGCACTGATCCATCCCACCGAGCCTCGTATAGTCGCCGTGCTCGACTGGGAACTGTCGACACTCGGTGATGGCCTCGCCGACCTTGGCTACCTCTGTCAGGACTATCATGCAAAAGCCTTTTACGACGCAGGTCTGGCTGACGCGGACCTTGCGTCGCTGGGTATTCCGACTGAAGACGAAATGGTCGCCCACTACTGCAGACACGCCAATCGGAATCGCATCGACAACTGGCACTTTTACCTGATCTACAACCTGTTCCGTTCAGCTGCCATCGGTCAGGGTGTATACAAGCGGGGCCTGGACGGTAATGCAAGTTCGGAGAAGGCACTCGAGTTCAAGGACTCTGCACGAATCAAGTCTGACGGTGCCCTCAATCTGTTGAATGCCCATCTCCGGGCGGCAGGGGGCCGCTCGGGCGATCCGCTTCTGACGGAACCCTCATGACCTCCTGACCTTCGACAACCGCCTCGTCGATTGCGTCGAGGTCATCCTGCGCAATAGCCGGCAGGAGGCTCACATCGTCAATGAACAATGCACCCGCCTTGTTTCGATCAAACTCCAGACTCATTGCAGCAATTGCCGAGACATCAACGTCCTTGAACAGTGTTGATGCCAACGTATATCGCTGAAAGACCGGCTCGGACCGATCGATATCATCAAGCCAGGCGTGTTTGCGGGTCTGCGCCTCGACAGGCGCTCGCAGCATGCCGAGTGTCGACAGGGGAACACTCGCGCGCCGACCGGCGTAATCAACCAGCACCACACTGAAATCGAGTGTTTCCGGCGTCTCCCATTCGGCTTCTTCGTCCTGCATCGGGCTCTCCTGCGCCATGGCCAGCGAGAGGGCAATGGCTCCCGGTGCTGCCGGCAATAAATCGAAAGTGATGGAGTATGCCGGCACCTCCCTGTCTGTCGCGCGATCCCACCCGACCAGCACGGCGGCAGAATTGCGAGGTGCCCATTTGAGGTTGACCTCGGTTTCCCGCCACAGCGTGAGGTCGTTGGTCATGATGTGCACTCCGGGCATCGAACCGGTGGCCAGATCGGCATCCTCCTCGTAATCGGCCACCACCAGATCCCTGCCTGACTGAAAGTCGGTCACCAGTTCAACCGGTTCGTCCAGCCATGGCACAGCACGCGGTGCCAACGAAAAAACCTCACGGTACTGCTGGTTGCCGAGGAGCGTGTCTTCGAGAAATGCGGTAAACAGCCGGGTGGCGACTTTACGCTGCAGTGCTCCATCCAGGATCGGCACCAGATTGAGGATCATGCGGCCGGGCCATGCCAGGTCAGCGCGACCCCAGTCGGTATTGAACTGACCGTGATTGGCGCCCATCACATAGACGCTGCTCTTGTAGCAGTCGAGGCAGGCGCTGAATCCGACACGCGCGTACTGGGAGGCGCCCATGAACGACTGTACGTCACCATCCAGACTGCCATGTACCACGAGATAATTCATATCACCAAGGCGAGTCACCCGATCGCGGGGATCGTACTGGCCGTCTGCCGGTGCTATGGCAATCAGACTACGTATACCGAAGTCGTAGTCAAATTTCTGTCGGGCATCATCGGGATAAACTGGCAGGCGATTGAAGAGTGCGGCCTCAGCAACTGCTTCACCACCACGCGAGTGCCCGATCAGCGCAACGCGTTCAAGATCGAGTCGATGATGAAACGGATTGCCTTCAACGATGTTCCATTCAGCCAACTGGCGAAGATGCTCGAGCAGCAGCCATCCGCGTGCGTCGTTCTCACTTTGCAGACCGCCCTCTACTCCACTGAGCAGATCTGCATAGGAACTGTTCAGAAAATTCTCGTCGACCGAGATGGTGATCATTCCACGCGAAGCAAAGTGCTCGCCAAGATAGCCATAACCTCCGTCAGAGAAGTCTTCCATGTCGTGATTGCCGTGGACGATCAGAACCACCGGCAATGGACCTTCACCTTCGGGCATCCAGACGCGTCCATTGATCGGCAGGGCTGTTGCGTCAAAGCCCCAGTAGCGGGTACGGGCCCAACCCGCGTAACCCTCCCAGCCTTCAATGAACTTCGAACCATCAACGGTGCGCGACTTGAGTGATGCCTCATGGCCAAACTCCGGTCGATACCGATCGTCTCCAGCACCATAGGTCAGCATCGAGACCGAAAAACTGCCGGGCACACCGGGATCAGGCAGATCAGTGGTTGGCGTGGTTATCGACGGGCGTTTCTCAACGACATCGCGCCAGCCAGACAGCACTGACAAGGTTGCCATCGTCGCCAGCAAGAACAGACCGGAGGCTACGGCGAACCCCGTCAGCCAACGCCATCCACGCGTGCGCAACAACGCCAGACCACCGCCAGACAATCCGGCGCCGAGCAACACCCACACGACTGTCGCAACCAGACCCTGAACAGCAATGTTGGTCAAACCGGTGAGCAGAAGCATCGCAGCAAGGAGCAACCAGAAGCCCCACCAGAAACCAGGCGTGAGTCGTCGCAACAACCCCGTGACTACCAATCCACCCAGGGCGACGAGCAGAGTAATGGTGACCAGCACGGCACTGCCAAGCGCTCGTTCAGTGGTGAAGTCGGGAAACACAAGCATCAGAAAGCTGATCGTCAGCACAATCCAGCCGGATCGAGCGAGGCCGAGCCCAGCTCCACGCCAACCCCGCGGATCAATCCGACATGCGGTCCTCAATCGCTGCCATCGGCTCTTCCGAAGCGTCATCTTTGCCCTCCCCTCCCATGCCCTTCCGGTCAAGTGCCGAGGTCAGGAACAAGACTTGATCTGCCCGGCTCAGCCGATCGTCTGCGCGTACCGAACCCCTCGTTTGACCCTTTTCGCCAGCGACCAGCGATGCACTTCCGACGGACCATCATAGATGCGGAAGGCGCGGATCTCGCGGAAGACCTGCTCGACGACGGTATCACCACTCACTCCGGTTGCACCGAGGATCTGTACACATCGATCGGCCACACGAAACAAGGCTTCGGACACCGCCGTCTTGGCCATGCTGCTTTCGGTACCACCCTGTGAACCGCTATCGAGTACCTTTGCACACCAGTCAATCATCAGCTCACTCTGCTTCAGATCGATCAGGTTGTCGGCCAGCATGAAGCCAACGCCTTCGTGTTCGATGATTGCCTTGCCAAAAGCATGGCGTTTCGTGGCATATTCCGCTGCGATGTCGTGTGCCCGTTCGGCGGCTCCCCACCAGCGCATGCAATGTGTCAGTCTGGCCGGCGCAAGCCGGATTTGCGCATATCGAAAACCTTCATCGAGTTCGCCGAGGATCTGCTCCGCCGGCACGCGTACGCCATCAAGCGCGATCACACTGTGACCACCGGGCATGGATGAATCGATGGTATCGAGCACACGTTCGATCCGGATGCCGGGTCCTTTCATGTCAGCCAGGAACATCGTCGCGGATCTTTCCGTGCGCGCCATGATGATGCCAAACGCGGCACCGTCAGCACCGGTGATGAAGGTCTTGCGGCCACTGATCACCCAGTCATCGCCTTCTTTCACCGCGGTCGTCTGCATCATGCCTGGGTCCGATCCGGCACCACCGTCCGGTTCGGTCATCAGAAAGGCGGACCGTGTGTCGCCGGCCGCCAGCGGTTGAAGGAAACGATGCTGCTGCTCCGGGGTCGCAACCTTGTGCAGCAGGTGCATGTTGCCTTCATCCGGCGCCATGATGTTGAGGGCGATGCAGGCCAGCGGAGAGTAGCCCGCAGCCTTGAATACCGCAGCCTGTTCGAGGTGAGTCAGGCCGTAGCCACCGAGCTCCTTCGGCAGGTGTGGTGCCACGAGACCGGCTGCTCGAGCACACGCCACGAGTTTTGCACGCAACGCCGCACTGGGTCCGTGGTTATGGAGAGTCGCTTCCGAACGGAATTGGTTTTCGATCGGAATGATCTCGTCGATGACAAACTGGCGCACACGCGCCGTCAGTTCCTGCACCTGCAGGGAAAGGACATCACTCATCAGGCTTACCTTGTTCACTCCAAAAATGATGAAGCCAGGACCGGCGGTCTGCGCGGCAGACGCCAGGTCCTGGCTTCTCGTTGACAAAATCCCGAAAGTTCGCCTTACAGCATTTCTTTCGCGATCAGTTCCAGCACCGCAGGTTGCTGGCTGCCGATCAGCATGCTGCCGACCTGACCAGCCTTGCCTGCCGCTTTCCAGCGCTGCAGCCGATCACGAATGCGATCCGCCGGACCTACCAGGTGGCAGGCATCGATCAATTCTGCAGGGACTGCTGCCATGGCTTCGTCCTTTCGACCGGACAGGAACAGATCCTGGATCTGGATCGCCGCTTCTTCGAAGCCGAGGCGCTTGCAGTAATTGTTGTAGAAGTTCTTGTTGCGCGCACCCATGCCGCCAATGTAGAGCGCCATGCTGCCGCGGATCGGCTGCATGCAGGCCACCACGTCATCACCCATGATCGCGGTAACAAACGGCGCCACGTCGAAATCAGCAAGCGTACGACCGCTCACCGCCAGTCCCTTGCTGATGGAGCCACCAAATACCGAATATTTGTCAGGGTCCATCCAGATCGGGAAAAATCCATCGGCAACTTCTGCCGCCCCCTGCACACCTGCCTCGGTGATCGAGGCAGCGTAAATCGGAATGCGGTCTTCGGACTTCAGAATGCTCTTCAGCGGCCGCCCGAGACCGGTTGCGCCAGGGCCTTTGTAGGGCAACTGGTATTCGGTGCCTTCAAACGTCACCGGTCCTTCGCGTGCGAATATCTGTTTCATGATCGCCACATATTCCTTGAGGCGCGTCACCGGCTTGCCGTAGGGCACACCGTGCCAGCCTTCAACCACCTGTGGACCCGATGCGCCAAGGCCGACGATAAAACGTCCGCCCGACAGCTCCGACAGTGTCATCGCAGTCATGGCGGCCATGGCGGGTGAACGGGCCGGCATCTGCATGATCGCCGTACCGACCTTGATCTTCGTCGTCTGCGCCAGGATCCAGGCTGCAGGTGTCACGGCATCCGAGCCGTAGGCTTCAGACGTCCATACCGAGTCGTAACCCAGGCTCTCGGCACGCCTGATGCCGTCCAGGTTGAGACCCATTTTGCGACCGGAATAGCCGCTGATCAGGCCAAGTTTCATTGCTGTGCTCCTCGATGATCGGATTTGAAATGACGGTGGCCCGCAAGATTAAACGGATCGGCAGAAAGTTGCACACGGCCACCTCGTTGATGCTTACTCCCGCACATGGATGAAACACCCCCACTACCGAACCCGGCCGATGCAGCGCCAGGCGCGCCGGTCCTGCGCAATAGCGTGGCTGACGCACTGGCCGAGGCTGAAGATGATGTACAACTGAGCCCACTGTCGATCCAGGCGGCTGCGCTGATCCGATCCATGGAAGCACTGTCGAACATCTTCTGGATTTCACTGGGTGGCACCGTACTGACGATTTTTTTTGCCGGGCTCAACCAACTCAACCTGAACGCCAGTTCAGACTACATCTCGCTTGGGGAGTACCAGGTTCCCAAGGCGATCCTGCCACTCGCCGCGCTGAGTTTTGCGTTGTTCGCCTTCTGGATGACGTCCAATCGACTGTCGATGCTCGCTTATGTGCTGGAAACCACACGACTGCCGAAGGTCATGGTGCACGAGATCTTCCATCTCAATCCCCCGGTGCTGCATATCTTCGATCGAAACAATGCGCTGGCCTGGTCACCGTTCACCGGGATTGCCGTTCTGCTGCTCAATTGGGGTGTCTTTTTCGGGAACAGTCTCGCCCTGACCTGGAGCGTGGCAGTCCAGGAGGCCGCCATCGTTGCACGGTTCGACTGGGAACTGCTTGCTGGTTTCTCCGTGCTGATCATTGCGGTGATGATCTACGGAATCCGTACGATTCTACCGCCGTTACGAAGCATCTTTCTGCGGCTGCACCAGGAGCCCATTCACGTCGGCTGGCCACGCTGGACGTTCGCTTTGATGGCCCTGCTCAGCGTGCTGGTAGCAAACAACATTGACCAGATCGACATCGACGATGGGCCGGACGATCTGATCGGACCATCCATCGCCAATGCCATCGACGGTGAGACGCTTCTGATAAACGGCCTTGAGATCAACCTGTTCGGCATCGATGCCATGGAGCGGGACCAGATTTGCCAGAACGGCGAGGGTGTCGACTATCCGTGCGGTCGCAGCGCTGTCATGGCCCTGCAGAACCTGATTCAGAACCATCAGGTGGTCTGCCTGCCGTTTTTTGCCGTGAGCCAGACACGGGTCATCGGTGCCTGCGAAATGGTGGTCGACGAGGGGTCCCTGCCCACCAAACCAACCGACTTCCTGGATGAAGACTACCGGCCAAACAGCCTTTCCCGCCTGATGGTGGAACAGGGTTTTGCGCTGACTATAGGTTACGGCCGCGAACTTTTTGGTGAAGAACAACGCCAGGCGCAGGTGTTGAGATCCGGAGTCTGGGCAGGCAGTTTCGAACCACCGGCGCTGTATCGGTCAAGACATCCCTGATCCCACACGATGATCCAGCAGGAAGCAGGAACCGCCAGGTTTAACTGCGGCTATTGCACGACGGTGACGGGCACCCTGGCCAGTTTCAGTACCTCACGTGCGACTGACCCCATGACCACCTGGCGCAGCCCCGTCCGGCCATGGGTACCGATCACGATCAGCTCAAACTTCAGTTCGTCGCAGTAGCGGGTAATGGTTGCTGCGATATGTCCGACGGCGATATGGGCCGTGTGCGGGTGACCAAGTTCCTCGAGGATCGAAACCACTTCCTGCAGGGCTTTCAGACCGGAATCGCGGTAGTGGCCTTCCAGCGAAGCCTGCGGTATGAACTGCCGGATGTGTCCTGATTCCACCGGAATCTGGACCGTGAGCAAGTGCAGGTCGATTGAACACTGTGCCTCGGCCAGTCGCAGTACATGCTCCACCGCCCGCCTGGAGTGGACTGAGCCATCGACCGCAACCAGCACCCGAAGGCTCAAATCCGCAGCCGCCTGGACCGAGCTATCTCACTTTTTGGCGTGGAAAAGAGAGAAACCTCGTGAATCGGCTTCGGTGCGGCCCGTCGATTACGCCACCTGCCGATCAGGACGACGAGCATCGCGCCAATCGCAGACGCGAGGAAGTGTGTCCAGCCGGACAACTGTTCGCTCCACGGCTTGATGATGACGTCGTTCAGGATCATGTCGGCCGCGATCCAGCCAAGCAGCGCCGCGCCCAGCGTGATCACCATCGGGAAACGATCCATCAGCCGCATCACAAACTGGCTGCCAAAGAGAATGATCGGAATGCTGATCACGATGCCAAACACCACCAGTGCCATGTTGCCGTTGGCGGCGCCAGCGACCGCTACCACATTGTCCAGGCTCATCACTGCATCGGCGATGACGATGGTCTTGACGGCTCCCCACAGCGAGTTGCTGCACGCCACATCGTGTTGATCGTCGCTGCAGGCATTGCACATGAGCTTGATCCCTATGCCCAGCAGAAGGATGCCACCAACGATGTTCAGAAAGGGAAGTGCCAGAAGGTGGATCGCGAAGAAGATCATGACGATCCGGAGCGCGATCGCACCGGTGACACCCCAAGCGATGCCCTTGCGTCGTTGTGAAAAGGGCAAATTTCGGCACGCCAGTGCGATCACGACTGCGTTATCACCGCCGAGCAGGATGTCGATCACAATGATCTGGCCAACTGCGAGCCAGAACGGAAGATCAAACAATGTTTCTGGCATCACTTCACCAGACCGGTCATGGAGCTAGCTCGGTACCACATCAGCCTCGAGCATAGTCGGGTGGAAAGTACACGTCTACGGTGTTACCGATCGAAACGACCCGTTCTGAGGCATTGTTCGCCTCAAGTGATGTCGAAAGTCTGCAGAACGCACCTTTTCAATCCACTGTCTCAACACAATGACCTGTCGGCGGGACCATCGCACCATTGAACGACAGGAAACAGCAGAGGCCACGATTTGGCTGCACCACCTCAACATGACCAGCGCCTGCCTGGCTTCGGCTGGCGCACGCGGTCCTGCGCAGGGTGGCCGGAAGAAAATCAGGCACTGCTTGCGGACCAGGGACTGAATTGACAGGCTGCAACGTTGACCCCAGCCACGACTGCCGAGACGTTGCCAGAGCCATGCCACCCCTCGTCACGACCATCATCCTGCTGACCCTCTCCAACGTGTTCATGACCTTTGCCTGGTATGCCCACCTCAAGGAGTTGTCGCACAAACCCTGGATCATCGCCGCGCTGGTGAGCTGGGGGATCGCATTCTTCGAATACCTGTTGCAGGTGCCTGCCAATCGTATCGGGTTCACCGTGTTATCGGTCGGTCAGCTGAAGATCCTGCAGGAAGCCATTACGCTGTCCGTGTTTGTGCCGTTTGCACTGTTTTATCTCAAGGAGCCGTTGAAACTCGACTATCTGTGGTCGGCGTTGTGTCTCATCGGCGCGGTGTATTTTGCCTTCCGCAGCAAGTGGGTCGGCGCGTGAATCCGGCGCGCCTTTCGCTGCTGGTTATCAGCGTGGGCTGCGCGTGCCTGGTTCTGGCCAATCTTGCGGATCGACCCACGGTTGCGCTTGTCGCCAAGCTCATTGCATCCACCGGTTTCATCGCCCTTTCGATCTCCAGTGATGCACTGCGTTCGCGTTGTGGCAGATTGGTCCTTGCGGGGTTGTGTCTCTCCTGGGCAGGCGATGCCCTCCTGGAGCTGGAAACACAGCGGTATTTCCTCCCGGGTCTGGTTTCCTTTCTGTTGGCACACATCTGTTACGGCGTGGCGTTTGCAACCTGTCGCGTCCGGTTGCCAACCGTGGCCTTTGCCGCCATTCCCGTTGGCATAGCCTCTGGCTTCGCCATGCACTGGCTGTCTCCCTACGTCGGTGCGGCGATGGACATTCCAGTGTGGGCCTACGTCGTCGTCATCAGCGTCATGGTGATGCTCGCCTGGGGCGTGCGGGCTGCCGGTGGGACCTGGCTCATACCGATCGGTGCAACCCTGTTTTACCTGTCGGACCTTTCGGTTGCCGCCGGCCAGTTCGTCAAGCCTGATTTCCCAAACTACGTGTGGGGCCTGCCGCTTTATTCTGCCGGTCAGACATTGCTGGCATTGAGCGCAGCTTCGTCGCACCGGCATTTACCTGACGCGGCGGAGCCTGACCGATTGACGCCAGAAACTGCGCACCCGTAAGACGGGAGTGGTCCCCGGCCAGTGAGTAGGTCGGCGGTTTTTCGTCGATATAGATCTCGCCGGCAAGTGTGAACTTCGTCTGATCCTCGAAGGGGCCAGACGACATGATGTAGTGATTGGGTTCTTTCAGGCGATAGAAGAGATTTGTCCCACACTGTTTGCTGAACCCGCGTTCCGCCCAGGCTGAAGAGGCAAAACGCGCAATGTTCTCCTCTCCCCTGAAGCTGACCGAACCCACTGCAACCGAAACCGCAGGACCACCCGACCAGGTCCGACACATCGAGCAATGGCAACTATGGGCATTGGTATCAACACCATGCGCGGTGAAGGTCACCGCTCCGCAGAGACACTTGCCGTTCATCGAGTCCATCCTGTTGACCTCATCACTGACACTTGTGGCCACTCTGCCACAGCCCTGCTGACAGCGTGTTGTCAGGAGTGTTTCGGATTCTGCTTATCGCTGGCGTCTGAAAACGGCCGCATGCGCTTGAGGTAGTGATCAGGATCCGCGGCCGGCGTATTGCGAATGGCCTGGTCTACCATCCGGTCGTACCTGGGATCTGCGCGTGCAACCTTGCTTGAGGCAGAGAGATGAACTGCACCACCGGAGATCACACGCTGGCATCGGCTGGTGCAAGTTTCACAGGTCATGACTTCATCACGGCTGGCAACCGATCGAAACGCAGTGGATAGCGTCTGACAAACCAGGCAACGGAACTCGTAGAGTGGCATCGTCAGGCCGCGAGTGCGGCACCTGCATCAACAAATGCCTGCAGCGTCAGGTTGTATCGTTCAAAGGTCAGCCGCGACAGCGGATTGCGCGCCTTGATCAGGCCGTGGGGAAGATCAAGGTCAAGACTGAGCAGACTCGGTCCGCTTCCGGCACGCCGCGAACCCAGGTATTCCTGCCACTCGCTTGCGCCAATCCGCAGCACCAGGTCCACATCACGTTCATCATCGGTGGTTGCGGCACGGACAGAGTCAACTTCGAATGCTTCAAAATCCACCCGGGCGCGGGCATCGCCAATGACAAATACCAGCGAAAAATCGGCACTGCCGAGCTTGCGGAACGACGCACTCTGATTCACCTGTTCTTGCACACGCACAAAGAAGTTCACATCACCTGCCATTTCTGTATTGGCCATGGTTACGCTCCAAAATCCGTGTGCACCCTGGCGGACGCATCAAACAGGAATTGCAAGGTCTGGTTGTAGCGAAAGAACAGGTCTTCCCGGTATTGATCACCGTGCACTGACTTCGACAGTCCTTCATCCAGATCAAGGTCAATGGTGTTGAGTGTGTGGTTGAGTGTCGCGTGTCCGTTGGCAGCGATATCCTGCAGCATCGCAAGCCACTGCGATCTCGGCATTTCCAGATAGAAGTCGACGTCTGCAAGTCCGGCTCTGTCCACTGCGTCAGCACCGGTACATTCATGCCCGTCCATCGTCACCACGACGATGTCCTCGCCGACAATCACGCCGAAGCGGCAAAAACTCTGCCCTCCACCTGCGCCGCGATAACGATCATCCGCGTTGAAGACCGCAGCCACTGCATCAAACCAGGCGGGGCTCGGGAAACGGATCAACCAGCAGCTCCGGTGACATATTGGCTCATTCGCCCTGGCAGCGTGGCCAGGTCACGCTTCACACCGAGCCACTCGCAGATGCCCAGATACTCGTTCATGAAATCACGCATCATCCGGTTGTAGATGGCATTGCCCGTGGTCGGCGCATTTTCCAGTCCGCCGGCAAAGACGATCGACAATGCTTCCCGCAAAACGTGATCGCCAAGTTCACGCGCCCACACACGATCACCAATGAAGAACAACGTCTGCATCACGGTACGGCGGTCATCGTCATGTGCGATCGAATACCGAAGGTGATCCAGGCCATAAGTGATCTGCCTGGCTTTGGCTTCAAGCGAAAATCGATAGATCGATCGTTCGGCGTCGTTTTGCGCGTACCGTTCCAGATAACGCAGCATGGTCTGCATGAACGATCCACGCATCAGCAACAGGTAGGTGACCGTCTCGCTCCAGCCACCGCGACTTTCCAGGATCATGCGATTGATTTCACCAGGGCCTTCCAACCCCAGACCACCGCCGTTACACAGGGCCCGTTTACGGAACGATTCGTACATCCGGGTAGCATCGAAGGTCGCCGTGGCGAGAAACTGTTTCACTTCGTGATAACCATAGGCCATCTGGTGCTGCCACTGGCTGATCACTTCGATATCGCAGTTGGCGTACTGGCACAACTCCGTGAGGACCTGGCAGATGGCTCGCTCGAGAACATCAGGTAACGGCTTGATGGTGTCCCAGGGAACATCGGTTGCCGAGGCAAAACGACGCTGGATGGCTTCTTCGTAGAGATCCGCGGCACTGTCTGCCCACAGGTCGGCCTTGTCCCGTATGGCATAGCCCAGTGGAGGCACGCCCTTCTTCGCGATCGCACCACGCGGATTGCGCGTCTGGTCATCCCAGCGATCAGGGAT
>Ga0105050_10001071_pt1 | contig 41548 bp, 46 predicted proteins | sample FRY01_FD_78088 | JGI IMG/M metagenome (GOLD analysis project Ga0105050, IMG submission 78088) | Freshwater microbial communities from Lake Fryxell liftoff mats and glacier meltwater in Antarctica - FRY-01 | ecosystem: Environmental > Aquatic > Freshwater > Ice > Glacier meltwater ...
CTACGCCCGTCGGATCAACCGCTACGCCGGACGAACCGTTAGCGTAGAAGTCAAGCACACTCACACTCTCCCTCAGCTTCCCCTGCACCGTAGTAGCCACCGCACCGACGCCTGCTGGGAGGTAGCCTACTAGGGATGCGCCGGTGGGGGCGGCAAGGTCCGACAACCAATCGGCTACGTTGTTCGCGTAGTTCACCAGCGCGGTGCCCAAGGAGTTCCACCCGATAACCCTGTTGGCGACAGGCGCGGGCAGCGTGGCGTCAACATCTAGGGCTGTGCTCACCGGCAGCGTGAGCACCCGACCGCCTGTCTCGGTAATTTGCTGGATCAGGATGATCGCGCGGTCAAGTTCGTTCTCAATCACGACCGGGTAGTAACCCCCGCCCGTCAACAGGTCTGCAGGCTGAACTGCTTGGACTCCACTGACCAGTGTCCACTTCACAGTAGACGCGGGTGCGGCCACTGCGTTTACCGTGCCGCCGGGGTTTGCGTCCTGGTCCGCGTTGAGCGCGACGGTGTAGTGTGTCGTGATGGCCTTGGTCGTCTCGACACCGGTTGCGGTGACAAGCTCGACCACTGTGACTTCACTCTCTGCAAACACTTTCCACGCGAACGGAAAAGCCGTTGTAACGCCGTTGCCGGGTGTCGGGCCTGTGCGGCGCAAGGTGTTGGTGCTGATGGTCATCGGTGGTGCTCCGTTGGGTTCAGATTGTGGGCGCTACGCGCAGGGATATGCGCTCACTGTTGCCGGCTGTCAGGGCTGGCGATGCCGGTGACCAGACCGCGCGCCGCGTCGACAGGGCTCGTCGGCTCTACCTTGCCCTGGCTCACACCGGCGAGGTACCCCAGCGGCCTGGCGAAGCCTGCAACCGGTATTCCGGTGAGCATGCTGATCGCGGTGGCCGCATCTCTCACGGCCTTCTGCCGGTTGCCATCTTCAAGGATCGCCTTGTACACGCTGACCGGTGCGCGGATCGTCGACTCGATCATGCCGATAGCTGGCGAGCTGCCGATGCGGTCGTCGTAAGGCTTGCTGTTGAACGCGTTGACGCTGGCGTTGACAACCTGGCCCACGACAGGTACCGCAGCAGACGCCGTGCGCAGCGTGCCGTAGCCGAACACCGCCTTGATCCAGTCGTCGATGTACCAGCCGTCCTCGTCCTCGTCGCCGGGGCCGCCCTTGAACGCCTGCGCGATCGCCTCGGCCACCCACGTCGGGGCAAGCGCGCCGAACAGCAGGACATACAGCGCCCTGCCGGCGCCTGCGCGCAGGCCGATGCTGTCGGTGATCTTCACTATTTCGGTGCCGACCGTGTTGGCCTGCATGTTGAAGTAGCCCATGAACTGCGTGAACGTCCGCACGAACGCGTTGCCCGTCTCGATACGCGAGATGTCCTCGGGCAGCGTGCTCCCCTGCGTCGTACGCACAACACCGTCCGCGTGCCGGCGTGCGTCGAGTTCGCTCATGCCCTGTGACAAGCCATCGTCGCGCGCGGCAAGCCACACCACCGGGCCGATGACGTTGTCCACGGCGGCTTGCATGAAATACGCGTGGCGGCTGAACCAGGCCTTGGCCTTCTGACGCGGGCTCGGGTCCAGCAAAATCTCGCTGATCGCGTTGTGCATCGCGGACACTTCGTTGTCCATCCGGTTGGCCATGAAGACCGAGCCAGCAGCGACTGCGTCGGACACATCCTTCGGGTTCGCAATGTACTGGCCCATCGCGGTCATCAGCTTGCGCGGGGGCACGCGGATCGCGGCGATAGACAGGCCGGTAATCTGCTGCGCAGTGTTCGAGACGTTGGCGAACATCGCGGCCATACCGGCGTTCGCGCGTGCGCCGCTAAAGATACGCATCATCCCGGCGCTACCCGCAACCGGTGTCTCGACCTGCTGATTCGCTGAACGGTTCAGCCACGGCGTGAGCAAGCTGTCAAACGCGGTCGGGTCCACGCGGTTCAGGTTGTACGCCACACCCTTGCCGGTCAGCACGCGGCGCACATCGCGCACCGGGCCTTCCATGTGGGAGAACAAAAGCACCTTGTCCAGATGACTGGCCAACGTGCGCAGGTCCAGCATCAGCTCGCGGTTGTAATCGACGCGCGACTTCGTGAACCCTTTGTTCGTTGCAGGGAACGCGAAGGCCATCGTCTTGTTGTCTTCTTCGGCCAGGTCACGCGTCTTCTTGTCCGACACGACGCGCGCATCGGTCATCGCGGGGACGTAGCCCCCACGGTAAGACCCGAACGGGGTGGCGAAGCTGTCAGCGGTGACTTCGTTGAAGTACTTGCCGAACACGTCGCGGTGCATTTTCTGCGCCTGCGGCTTCGTGCTCTCCAGCATGTCCCACACGCCCTGCACAAAGTCGTAGTGCCGTTTTGCCAGGCGACCTTCAGTGATCATGCGTTGCACGAAGCTGTCCCACTTCGTGGTGTCGAGCGACCCATCAGGCATTTCAGTCGCCCACCCGCGCCCGAGCAGCAGCTTGCGCTTGTTGCTTGCGTTGCCGGTGTGCGCCAGCGCGTGCAGCAGCTCGTTCATGCCGACGCCACCGGAGTCTTTGCCGAACAGATAACCTATCTCGGGCGCGTCGATCATGCCGCGCTTCATGTCCGGCGCAATGCTCTTGAGCAGCGCGCCGTAGCGCTTGATGTAAGCACCCCGGTCGTGCCGGTAGTTGTCGGCCGCGTCTTTGATCGCGTTGAACACGTACTTGCGAAACGGTCCCACGTCAGCGCCGTCCTTTGCGCTTATCCACGACTCGACGCGGCGCGCGGATGCGATGAACGTCTGCAGCATGTTCAGCCGCTGCTCGCCTGGCGTGACCGCGTAGCCCTCGCCAGGCACCCGCGCCGGTACGCCGAGTTCGTCGAGCCGCGCGGCCAGTGCTTCCTGCGCTTCCGCCAACGACACCAGCTTTCCGTCGACCTCGATCTGCTTCGAGCGCCGCGCCATCAACCACAGGCTTTGCACTTCGTCGACCAGGGTACGCATCTCGTCCACCGTCAGCTCGGCGAAAGGCTTTCCAGAGAGTTCGGCCGCGATCACGCGGTCCTTTACCGCTTCGTAGGTCTGGGGGTCGTGGTCGGCCAGCACGTTCAGGTAGTCGTGCGCCGACTTGGCCTTGCCTCCGAAGCCGTAGTTGGCCAGGATCGCGCGCGTGACGTTCACCAGGTCCATGTCGCGCGACTTGCCGACGATGTCATCAGGCCGGGTGACGATCTTCTTGAACAGCTCCTTGGCCTTGCGCACATCCTCCAGCGCCTGGTGCGCTGACTTCGCCGCATAGAACTGCAGCACCTGGTCGCGCTTGGCAACCACGGCGTCCTGCGTGCTACCGGCAGCGCCCATCTGCCCCACGCGCTTGGCTGCGCGCTGCTCGGCACGCTCATATTCCGCAGGCTTCACGTCCTTGATGCGGCGCCCGCCGATCAAACGGTCAGCGAAGGCCTTCGCCGCAGCCTGCAGGACGCGCACGGGCTGGGTGGCCTGTGTCATAGCCTTCAGCTCCGTTGCGAGCGCCTTGGCCCTGAATTCGTTGTGCACGGCTTCGTTTGCTGCGGCTTCGATGGCCTGCGGCGACGCGATGTCGCCGTGCCGTTCCAGAACGCGGGTGTCGGTCAAGCCTTGGACGCTCTGCTCTTCAGGGAACGCGGCCACAATCTCGCGCACCATCTGCTCACCGCTGGTGAAGCCCAGTTCGGTGAAGAGCTGCGCCACCTCGTCAGGGTGCAGCGACAGCGCGCGTTCGTTCGAAATCATGTTGGTGGCCAGATAGCGCCACGGTGCGGCTGGCCCGTCGCCGAATATCTCACGCAGGTCGTCAGTGTTGAGCTTGGCGCCCTCGGTCTGCGTGCCGTCTGGGGTCAGGCCCTTCTTGAGCCAGCGCTGGATCGCATAGACCGGCTGGGCCTGCACCTCAGCGCGCACCTCAGCCTCGACCACCTTGCGCTTCTCCGCGACGCCCTTCTCCAGCTTCTTCATCTCCTTGCTGCGGGCGTTGAGCACCCAGCGCAGATCGCGCAGGCTGCGCGCTTGCAGTTCGTCCATCGCTTCGCCGGTTGCCATCTGGTTGGCCAACATGTACGCGGCGAACTCTTCATCCGTCATGTTCGGCGGACGCGTGGAAAACATCGCGCTGTAGTTGTAGTCTTCCTGCTTTTGCACGATCTGCTCTTCGGTGGCCAGCATGCGGTCAAACACCGCGCGCACTTCGTCGCTGAGCTGCGTGTTGTTGGCGCGCATGAAGTCGGTGAGCGACCTGTACACGCTCTTCATCCATGAGCTGAACCGTTGGAACAGCGGGGTCAGCTCACGGCTTGGGGCTTTGCCCTCGAACAGGTACTGCTCGAACGACTCGGCAAACTTCTCGTGGTGCTGGCGCTGCCCGTCAGTCGTCATGCCGTTCCACGTGGCCAGGTCTTTCACGCCGAACCAGGCCAGCATTTTCTCCATGTCCTCACGCACCTGCACCGGGGCGTCGGCAAGCGACGACACGCGGGCCATCGTGTCGAGTATGAAGTGACCTGTCTCGTGCAGGAACGTGGTCAGGTCCGCTGTCTCCAACAGGCTGATAGTCATCTTGCTCGGGCTGTAGGTGCCGCGGGCGCCTTGCTCAAGCACCGGCGGCGCCGGCAAGTCGATACCCTGCGCGGCCATCGCGTCACGCGCTGCGGCGAACTCGGCCTGGTCGACTTGGAATGTGCCGGCGCGCACGCGAGCGCTCGGCGCCAGTGCGGTCACCGGCTCGATGTTCAACGACTTCAGCTCAGCGCTGGTCAGGCCGCGCTTGTACGGCACCGGCACGTCGGACTGCACTGGTGCGCCACGTTCGAAGCTGGACAAGGGTGTGGCCACCAGATCGCGCGACGCGTCGCCGATGACGACTGCAGCGCCCTGGCCGTTGAACGCGTTGCGGATGTAGTAGCCGTCAAAGCCTGCGTCCAGGATGCGGCTCTCGATGTCGTTGATGCTACCGCGCCACAACTTGTCGGCATCGGCCTTGGCGTCGTACAGGTTCTGCAGCGGGACGCTGTGCGCTATGCCGCCGACACCTGCCTCTGGCCGTACGCCGGTGCCTTCGTCCACATAGAAGTAGACGCGGCTCTTGAGGCGCGGGTCTGTGCTCTCGCGCAGGCGCTCAGACTCCAGGCCGCGCAGGCCGGTGCCGTATAAGGCGCCGTTTAGGTTGCTGCGGGCTTGCTTGCTGAAGTGGGTGCCGGTGACGTTGACAGGGTTGGCGCCTTGGAAGAGTTCGCCGCTTGCGGCGGCAGGTCCAGCTCGCTTGGCAACAGGTTGTTGTCCAAGTCCTCTCGGTCCTGCGTCTCTTGCCCTCGCTCCATCAACGAGTCGTCGTGAGGCTGTTTCATAATCTTCTGCTTCCGCAGTCACACCGTCGAACAAAGAGGCCTGACGATTTTGGCCTTTGAGATATGCGAACAAGTCCTTTTCGTAGTACCAGATCGCCGCTTGCAGGTCAGCCATGTCAATGGGAATTCCATCATTTTCTAGCTTCTGCTGCAACGCTTTCATGATACCACGAAGCCTCGCGCGCTCGCGGCCGCCCTGCGGCGATTGCACGTCCAGCGTCAGGTCTTCGAAGATAGTCTTGGCCAGCACGTTTTCGCGCGTACGTGGGAAGAAACTGTGCTTCTTACCGTTTGTATCTTCGCCGCCCCTGGCGTATTCGTTAAAGCGCGCTCGCGAATAGGCCACCACGCGTGACAGGGTCTTAAGAACCGCCTCGACGTTCGTGCGATCTGGCAACGCTTCATACGCATCAATCTCTGCGTGCAACGCTTCCGCCGTCTGGCCGTACAGTTTCGTGCCTGCGTCGATCTGTTCGCGCAACGCGGTCAGCCGTACGCCGATAGATGGTGCGAACTGCAGCATATTGCCTTGCACGCGGCCCATGCTACGCATGAACCAACGGTCCATCGTTACCGGAGTGAAGTTGCCGTACAGGTTGTTGAAAAACGCGCCTATCTTCGAGCCCAAGAACACGGCCCCGTAGATCGTAGAGTCCGACAGCTCGCCCGCAATTTCCTTGCCAGAAAAGGCTTGAATGTCGGTGACAGCTTGGTCGCTGACCATGAAGTCCCGCACCTTCTCCCACCCGTGCTCTGTCACCAACCGGCGCAGCGTGCTGAGTCCTTCGCGCATCTGGTCTGCGGTCTTCGCGTCGGGCACGTCGATAGGGAAGTCACCCGTCTCACGCCACTTGCTGTAGAGCGCCTGCGCCTTCTCGAAGTTCTCGTTGACGTTCGTGCTGTTTGACGTGATGGCCAACATTGCGATGAAGCCGAACTTGGCTTCCCCGTCGGTGGCCAACTCTGGGTGCAGGATTGCCATGTTGGCCAGCGCTGCCTTGACCTTGCTGTCGTACCAACCGACCGCACTGCCTGACTGGCTCAGCGCGTGCAGCGCGTCTGCGTACAGTGCGTCCACGATAGCCTTCGTGGCTTGCGGTGTTGTCGGGTCTTCCAGTTTGTTTGTGCGCGTGAAGTAGCGCGCTACGTCGAAGTTCGTCGGCATCAACCGCAGCTTCACGTCGCCGTTGAAGATCGCAACAGCCGAGCGCTTTGGCAACCTGATGCCGGCCAGCAGCTCGCGTGCGCGGGCTTGGAACTTCGTGTCGCTCTCTGCGCGTCCTGTTTGATTGAGCACCCCCTCGGGTGCCGGGATACGCGTGTCGAAGTCCAACGTCACGCTGAAGAACGCGCCCGTGCTTGGTATCTCGGTGTAGAAGTCTTCGGGCGCGGTGTCGTAGACCTCGATCCCTAGGGCCGGCGTCACCGACCCGTCCTGATATACCAGACCCTTGCGCGTGAGCACGGACTCCTGGCCGTACTTGCGCCCCAGCGCGGTGGCCTGGTGCTCGGTGATGCCGGTGACGATGAACGAGGGCTGAGTGTCGCCGTACTTGCCGACCGTCGGCAGGTAGTCGAACCCCATGTCCTCGAAGTCCTGCACCAACGCTTCGTTGGCTGTTGCGTTTTCCGCGTCCGAGCGTTTTGTTGCGCTGGGGTCGGCGGCTGTCAGGATAGACCAGTCGGTCTTCTGCAGCAGGCCGGGTAGGTTGGCAGGCGTGAAGTCGTCGAGCGTCGCCACCTCGCGCAAGTCAAGCCCGGTGATGGCTTCGTCAGTGGCCTGTTGCAGGGAGGCTTGCGCTACTTGGTCGGCTTGGCTTGGCTGCTGTTCAGCGCTTTGACCAGTTCCTGGCCGATCTGGTCGGCTGTCGGTAGAGACGCGTTCTGCGCGGGTACCTGCGGCGACGGCTTCGGAGATGCGGCCGGCCTGTAGTTCTTCTTGGATTTTTTCATTCAGTAGCTCCTTCAACCCGTTTGCACTTACCTGCGGAATCTGGTCCACGGTCGTGACCGCAGCCTTACCCGCACCGCGTGAGTTGTCGATGACAACGATTTGCACGCGGGGGTCGTCCGCGTACTTTTCTATCAACTGCCCTATTGTAGCGCGCGAGCCGACGTGTCCTTCAACAAACGCGTCCAGCGGCACCGTGCGCCCGTTGGTCATGGCGCGAGACAGCGCGCCCCTTACAAACGCGTCAACCGGGTCGCGGTAGGTGTATGCGATACGCACTTCGCGTCCGCTCGCCAGCGCTTGGTCCAACTGTTTGACGGCCTTGTCGAAAACCGAGAGCGTCGCGTCGAGGGTCACGTCCGGGTTGGCCAGCGACTCCGCACCGGCGGCACGTAGCCCTGAACTCTTGCCCGCACCTGCACCACCCGCAGTGGCAAGCACGAACGGCAGCTTGCCAGGGGCGACCGGCCCCGCCAACAGCTCCGCGTAACGGCGCTTCGCGAATGCACTAGCTGCCTCGTGCACATCAGCCGACAGTGCGCGGTTCGCGCGGTACTCTGGTGACAGCTCCCGCGCCAGGTCCGTGTTGATCACGCGCCCGCCTTCAGTGTCGGGCAGCGCGCTGTACTCGGCGACCGCTGCGTCGTAGTTGGCTGCGATCCGCGCGGCGAGCTGGTCGCCAATGCTTGGCGCATTCAGCACGTCCCCCTTCGGCATCACGCCTTGCACTTGCAAGGGGTAGGTGGCGTACGCCTGCTCGGGCGTCATGCCGAGCTGGTCGCCCAGCACCGTGTAGAACGAACCGATCAGGGTGGAGTACGCGCGGTTCACGTCAGGCGAGAAGCGGCCCACAGCGGTGAGCTGGTCCATCATCGTGGTGCGGACCTTCTCGACGCTCTGCTCGATGACCTCAGACTCCTGCGCCTGCCCGATGATCCGATCGGACTGTTGCTGCAGCACCTGCACCGCTGCGGCCTGTTCAAACTGCGCTTCCTCTTGGCTCATCGCGTCTTCATTCGCGCGCAGGTGTGGAAGCAAGTTTTTCTCGATGCCGGTGTCGCCCATCTTGCCGATCAGGTCTGCAATCGGGATCGACACCGACCCACCCGACTGCGCTGCGGCTTCCAGCTCTGCGGCTGCGGTGGGTGACATCTGGCTGAAGGCGGCCATGTCGATCTTGGCCTGGTTCAACACCTCGACCAACTTGGCGCCGTCCACGTAGACGGAGCCGTTGCTGCTCCCACTGTCTTCGACAACTTGCTGTGCGAATGCCGCAAACGAGTCGGCGTCCCGACCGCGCAGGTTGCTGCCGGCTGCGATGTTGAACAGCTCGCCCAACTGGTTCGCGTGAACTTCCGCGTCCTTGGCCTTGCCTTCAGCCTGGCTGGCACCCCCTAGGAGTCGCTGAACGCCCCGGACAGTACCTGTCTGCACCCCAACACCGACAAGCGTCGCCACGAGCGTCTGGATGGCTGCATCAGGCCGTTCTGCGATGAACTCCTTTGCAGTTTTCTGCGGATTCAGTCGAACCCACTCGTTGAAGTCCTGCAACAGTGTGGTCGCCTGCTCGCCCAACACTTCTGGCAGAAGCTGGTTGCCCACCATCTTCATCAGCGTGCTGTTCTTTGCGATGTCAGCCAAGAGCCGTGAGGCTGGGATTTTCTCGAACGCGTATTCGAACACCGCATCGGGCGCTGCGTAGATCGCAGCACTGGTGCGGGACTGACCTTTGTCGCGCGCCTTGTTGAACGCCCCTGCGCCCACCATGCTGACCATCGGGATCAGCGCTGCGTTGACACCGAACGCCATGCCGGCAGGGAGAAGGATCAAGTTCTGGCCAGCTGAGCGCAGGCCTGACTGGAAACCTGCGGCCAGATTGCCTTGGGCCTTGTCCGAGAAGTAGTCCATCGACTCGCGCGCACGCAAGGCGATGTTCCGGTAGGTCACTGCCAGCGCCTCAAGCTGAGCACTGCCGCTGGCGCCGGCCAGTATGTCGGAGCCGAAGCCCGCAACGTCGGCAATACCGGCGCCGACGCCCACCGTCGCGCCCATGCCGATCTGCTTCGCGCTTTCGGCCAAGAAGTTGCCGACCTGCCCGGCGGCGGCGCGCGTCTGCTTTTGGTCATCAACGCTTGGATCGAGTAGCCGGCGCACCGCCTTCTCGATCTGGCTCAGCACCGGCACGTCGTCCTTGGCCACCTTGGCGAAATACGGATCGCTGAACGCGTTGCGCAGCACGCGCGAGCCCGCGGTGCCATTGTCCACGTCTTGGATCAGCGCCTGGCGCTCTGCGTCTGGCAGGTTGCGCAGCACTGGATCGACTGGAGTGCCCAAACGCTGGGCGACGACCTTGGCGCGAGCTGCTTGATCCGGGTTTGCGCTGCTGGCGTCGAACACGTTGCTGCGGCGGCGCGAGTCGGTGTCGTTGAACAAGCGATCCGCGACAGCATCGTACGGGTTCTGCGCCGGCTCAAGGGTCAGCGGTCGCGCTTCGACTGGCGCGAGCGTTGGCTTGTCCTTGTAGAGCTGGTCGGCGACGAGTTCGTAGTTGTTGACGGGCATTATTTGACCTGACGGTTCTGGTACATGTCGAGGATGGCCTGCGCTGTGACGGGTCGGTTGCGCTTATTCAACGTTTCGACAATCGCGTTGCGGTCCGCAGCCGGCACCACTGAGTCCACGAACTTGCCGCGCTCAGTTGTTGGCACTTCGAAGAACCGTTGATTGCTGCCAAACCAGCCACCGTCTTTCTTGATGGTGAGCAGATCGAAAATCTTTTGGCGCTCTTCGTAGTCCGGTTCGCGTTTGTTCTTCTCGCGGAACTGATTGAACTCGTTGTAAGCAGCTTGTTGGAACAGGCCTTTCTTCTCATCCTTCAACCGCAGAGCATTCACGTACGCGCCCATCTGCTGCTCGGTGCTCGCGACCTCGCCCGCCGAGCGGGGGGTCTTTCCGAGCAACGAATCGCGGTGGTTTTGCAACGACCGGGTGTCGCCGCGCGACAACCCTGTGAACGCCTCCGGACGCGTCCCGGCAGGGTCTTCACGCAGGAGGTCCAACACTTTGCCATACACGGCCGGGTCCGTCTTCACATCGCGGCCCTTTGCTTCAGCCTCGCGGTGCCGCTGATCGACCTCGTAGGCCTTCACCAAGCTCTCCCGGTCCCGGCCGTCCATGGCCCTGAGCACAGTCTCCGGTAGCTGACTCAACGGTGCCTTGCTGGCCTTCATCTGCCAAGCGGTATCGGACGCTTCTTTTTCCCGCAGGGAGTTGGCAGTGTTTTTATCCGACTGCAAACTGCGCACAGCTTGTAGCGTCAGGGCGCGTTCGTCTGGGTTTGTGACCTTGTTTGCGTTCGCGATTGCTTCCCCGAACGACAGCGCTGACCACTTGGCCGCGTTGTCGGTGGCGTTGGCTTGAGCTGATACTTTGTCCAACATTTCGTCGAAGCGACCGTACCGTGAAGCCTTGATGTCGCCCTTATTCGCCGCGTAAAAGTCGCGCGCAGCTTTCACCCTCTCTGGTGTTTTGGCGGCGTTTACGAACCCCTCCAAAGCCACGGTGTAAAGTTGGTCGCTTAGCTCCAACTTCTTCGCGGCAATCTGGTCCGCATCCCAGCCACGAGTAGCGCCAAACGTGTTCACTGCCGATGCGATCTTTCCCCTCGCCGCTTCTACCGCCTCCGGGCGCCCGTCCTCTGTTGCCCGCTGGATTTCCATCTGGTTCACTGAGGTGAACGACTCGACCTGCGCGCGATCCTCTTCACCGGCTTGGTAGCGCCCCATCGACTCCACGCTCTGCATGCGAGCGCGGGCCAGGCTCTTCTTCGTCAGCTCCTTGACCTGGGGTGAGACACCCTCGCCGTAGTTGTCGTCGAGCTTGGACCACCACGTGTCCACGTCGTTGGTGATGTCCTTGGCTGCAGCCCCGCGTCTGGTCTTGCGCAGATTCGCCTCGAACGCGCTGTAGTCGCTGAGCACCTTTGTCTCAACACGAAATGCGTCGTCAAGGTCGCGGCGCTGTTGGATGCGTTCGCCAAGCTGCGCAGTAGCGTCGAGCGCACCACCGATGGCGCCGGCCGTCTTGCCCGCGCGTTCAGTCGATACGTTTGCCGCGCGCAGCTCACCGCCCTGCAGCGCTGCCTGCTGAACCTTCGGGCCGTCATAGAGTGGTACTGTTGGCATCGTCTACCTCACCTTGGGCCGGTGCCTATTGCCGACCAGGGCGAACCTGAACCCTGGACCGGGTTGTTGTCCAACCAGCGGCTAGCCACTTTCGTAGCCGAGCCGAGCAGGCTGAGGCCCGCGTCAGAAAAAGGGCTGATAGAACTGGCCCGCGCGGTTTGCGCGCCAGCTTCCGCAGTGTAGTTCGCACCCTGCGCGCGGTGGCCGTACGCCTCTTTACCAGCGTTGTTGGCCGACGTGGCTTGATCCTGCAGCCCGTAGTAATCGGTTGCCTCCAAGATCGCGCCAGGCGTGCCGCTGGACAGATCAAGGCCTGCTTGGGCAAGCCCTGCTTTCTGCTGTCCTCGCAGAGCGCTCTGGCGCCGGCCGACGTTCTCCGCGTCGCGCTGGCCGCGGTCGAGCGCATCCTGCGCCCTGAACTCAGCGGTCTTCGCATTCGCGTTGGCCACGGAAGCGCTGTATTTGGCAGCGTCCTTTTGCGCAGCACTCTGCTGGTACGCACCGTACGCAGTGGTGGCAGCACCCGCAACCGCGAACGCGGTTGCGAGTCCGGTTATCAATGCGGGAAAGCACATGGTGTCCTCACTCTCCAAAACTTATGGAACGGCTGCTGCCTTGCGCCGAACGGCGCGGGCGGGTCGATGGTGAATCCGATGCGCCGCAACCACGCGATGCTGGCTGTGTTGCGCACGTCCACGTGATTCTCCAACCGGGCGTATTGATCGAGCATCGCCTCAGTGTAGGCGAAGGTTTTCTGGATAAGCGCTCTGCGATGCAGGCTCACCCGTGGCGTTGCCAGGAACCATGGCGAGCCGATGTTATGCACAAGCGATGTCGTGCTGACGCCGAACACCGCAATCGGTTCGCCGAACACCGACACCGCAACAAGCGCGCTGCGTGACATCTGAACCGACATCCGCATCGCGGCTGCGTACTCCGTGTTGCCGATGGTCGCATCGACCTCGCGCCGGTCTGCGTCGCGCAGGTTCTCTGCTATGTAACTGATAGCATCGTCGGTCGGCTCGACCCACGCATACTTTTCACCGTTGATGGTTGGCAGCGACCACATGTTAGCCGCCCGTGGATAGCTTCAACGTGATCGACGCTACGGTGAGTGGCGTTGGGTCTTCGCTGCGTATGCAGAGCTGTGAGTCGATGTCCGGGGCTGGGTTGATCAGGATGTCGATCAACCGCGACTGCAGCCCTGGCGGCGACCCGTACGGCTCGTTGGTGCGGATCGGAACATCGGTTAAGTCGTCGAATGCGGGGCCGACAAGGAACGGCCCTGAGTCGTTCACGCGGATGTAGGCGTAATCGACGCTGCGCACAGTGCCCTGCCCGCCTGCTTCCAATGAGTCGATCGACAGTGGCAGCATCTGGATGTCGGCGGTGTACGCCATGCCAACATGCACCACCGACGCAGCGGCCGGTAGCGTGATCGAGCCACCAGACACCGTCAAGCCACGCACAACGGCGCCGTCTGCCAGCGCAACCACGTTGATACCGTTCAGGTGGTCGAGCCCGGTGATAGCTGTTGCGAGCACGCCGCTGTAGGTCAGGCCGCAGTCCACGTAGAACGCGTCGGCTTGCACCGCGAAGCGCCGGGTTTCGTGGCGCTCTATGCAGCGCACATTGCCGAGGGCGAGCACGCGGCGCACGACGGCGTACAACACGTCCTCGTTGTCTTCCTTCACGACGCACACGCTCTCGAACTGGCCGTCAGTGTGGTGCTGGCTCCAACCAAAAACCTGATGCTCCGGGACGTAGGCCATGTTGAGCATCGCGCCGTCCGAGCGCACGCACCACAGCAATTGGTCAGGCGACTTCGTGTACGCCATATCGACAATGGCGTGCTTCAAGAACAGGTGTGGCGCCATGATCGAGCGGTCATCGGAAGTGAACGCCTGCGCCTCCCACGAGTAGCCAATGTCGCGCACCCGTCGGTTGCTGGATTCGATGTACAAGCAGGTGTGCCCGGTGAGTGCTGGCGTTACATCGTTCGCGCCGTAGTATGTCTGCGCCTTCGTGGTCAATGTGTGCGGCAAGATCGGACCGGTGTCAGAGAAGATGCGCCACGCACCGCCAACTGTCAGCGCGAGCAGGTCGGTGAGCGGCACGAGGTGCCGGATCGCGTTCTGTTGCTGTGCCTTGATCGTGAAGCTGATAGCGTCTTCACTGCCGGCTGGGTTCGACACCGACATGTTGTTCTCGGTACCGGTGCGTGTCAGGTAGGCGCCTTGCGGGTTGTTCAACGTGCCAGCGAATGCGCGCCGCTGCTCGACGTAGCTGACCGCTGCAGGGTAGTTGCCGGCAGTGTCCAAACGCACCGTGCTCGCTGGTGGGTTGTAGGAGTAGTCGGGCTGGATGTTGTCGTCAATTAATGTCAGATCGGTCGTCTCACCGACGAAGCCGTAGAGCCGCCCAACGTTGTTCTGCGCTTTGTAGAGGCGGTAACTTGGAGTGGTGATAGAGCTGGCGACCCAGCTCACTGTGTTTTTCGAGCCTGACAGTGACAGGTCGTTCAACGCTGCCAGGCTCGCACCCGCGGATAGCGACTCTTCGAGACCGTCTGCCGACACCGCTGTGACTTTGTAGAACGCGTTCTTGTTGTACGCGGTGCCGACACCGGCGGTGACGACGATTGTTGGCACGCCCGGCGCTGCGACGCTCGCGCCGATGACTGGCTGCGTCAACGCCCACTTGGCCGCGCCCTCGCGGCGAATCTCACGCACCGCGTAACCGTTGTGGGCGACCGTCAGCACGTCGGCCGACTGCGTGTACTTCAGCGCGAACAGGTCGGCCGCACTCCACGGTGTTGGAATCTCGTAGTAAATGCTCGTCTGCAGATACCAGAACAATGGGTTCGTTGGCACGTTGCCGGTGCTGGCTGTGTGGCACACATAGTTGAAGCCGCCGCTCGACACAAGGTCACCTGGCGTGTACGCGGTCGCGCCGTTGTAAGCGGCAGGCGTGCCGACAAGCAGCGTCGCACCCAACGTGTGAAATCTTGCGTATCCAGCGCCCAGCTCGACCACCATGGTCTGCGTCGCACTGAACGCGAACGGGATGATGCGAACCGCTGCGGCCGAGCTGCCAGCGTAGTTCACGAACTTGAAGCCTGGCCGCTTCGTCAGCGGACCGTGAGGTAGCACCATCGCGTTGTAGGCCAGCGCCACCCCGGTCTGAAACTTCACGTTGTCCAAGCGCCCGTACATTTCAGGCGTTATCTCGCCCCCTGCCAAGGACCGCACCAAGGTCTTAGCTGATGGCATAGCCGCTCCCGTAAGGGTAGACACCGCCGGCCGGTTGCGACGACCCTGCCAGGCCGTTGCGTGCTGCCAAGTTCGACGGGTAGAAGTCCAGCGCGTTGTGGTCGATGTTGGCGTCGTTGGCCGATGAGTTTAGCGCAGCTTTCTGCGCAGCCGCGCGCAGGTCAACTGCGGCCTTCGCGCCCTCTGCATTCTTGATCAGCGGTCCGGCTAGGTACGCCGCGATCAAGTAGCTCAGTGCAGTGACGAAGCTCGGTTTGAACTTGGTCGGGTCGGTGATCGCGCGGGTGTAGGCCAGCACTGCGCCCTCCTTGTGCGTGTACAGCAGATCGCTTTCTTGGAAGAAGCGCTCGCTGTCCGTCTCGTTGTCCGTGCCGCTGGAGGTGATGATGCGTCGTGGCAGCACGCAGTCCGATGGCAGTTGGTAAGCGTAGGTCCACACGTCACTGATGTTGGCCGGTGCGAGTGCAAGCGCGACGCGCGTTCGGGCGAAGGCCCAGTCCGCCATTTCCAGCATTTCGTCGCGCGCGTGTCCGTAGAACCGCGCGCAGTAGTCCGCTTCTACGGACCCGTCTGGCGGTGAGATAGAGGCCACACGCGCGCGGTTGCCGAGGTGCGACAAGGCCAGGTTGCAAATAACTACTTCAGATGCCATGTGGCCTCCCGATCGGAATGAAAAAACGGGGCAAGAGATTGCCCCCTTGCCCCGTTTGTGCTGGGCCTGGTGCCCTCCAGCTTAACCAATGTCGTCAACAGCGCTCGCCTTCTTCCCGCGCGGTGCGCGCAGCTCGCCGCCGTCGGCATCGCAAAGCACCATGTGGGTGCCAGGCCGCATGCCTTTGGCTTTCGGGTCATCCTCGAACTGAACAACTTCGCCCACTTCGCGCAGGGCGTCGTGGATGAAGGACCGTTCAGTCAATTTGTAGAAGTTGCGAGCCATGTTTTTCTCCAGTGGTTAAGTTGCAGGGCGCCAGTGCGTTTAGGTGATCGCGAAGCCGGTTGGGTAAATCTTGTTCTTATCGTCGAAGTCCGCAGCAATCCCGACCGTGAACTTGCCGGCGGACAAGTTGGCCACCAGCACGGCGAACTGCACGCCCAAGTAGCGTTGGCCGATTGGCTGAGCCAACAGCGCGGCGCGCGGAACCTTCAGCTCGATGACCTTGCGGCCCAGCGTGAGTTCCGCCTTGGCGATAGGACCAGAGCCTCCAAGCACTGTGGGCGAGGTCAACGCAGCAGCAGCAGAGCTGATGACTTGAAACTCCACCGTGGTCGCGCCGGCGGACACTGCCGTTTCGTCAACAGTGATGAAGAAGCTCAGCTCTTCGCCAGCCCCGATGTCGCGAGCGACACCAAGGTCGATGGTGTTGGTGGACACCGCGCTGGCGGTAACGACTTGCGCTTCCGACAGCATGTTTTGTTTGTCGAGGATCATTTTGGTTTCTCCAGAAAATTGATGAAGGTTGTACGAAGCCCTGCGGGGTTAACCGCAGAGCATTCGCATTAGGTCACGCGGGCTTCCGTGTTGAGCAAGCGGTCAGACTTGCGCACTGGGTAGCCTTGGAACCGCAGTTCTTTGCCTGGCTTGCCGAACTGGTTGGTGGCATCTTCGATGCTCAGAACCGTGTTCGACTTCTGCAGGGCCTGAATGCGCAAGTGCGAGCACACCGTGCGGTTCGCATAGAACGCGCCGCGCCCCATGTTCACGTTCGGGATGCGGTCGATCGCGCGGGTCATCACCTTGACCAACTCGGTGGCAGCGGTAGACGCCTGCGTACCGGTCAGCGCCACCAGGTCCGAGATGTCGACGTTGCAGATGCGGACCACATAGCGCCAGTCTTTCACGACCAGACCCATGTCCCACTGGTACAGCGTGCGCAGCGCCTGATACCAATTCGAACTGGAATCCTGCACCGACTCTTCGCCCAGGTCGCGGTGCTGCAGCCCAGCTTGCGAGCCTTTCGGGAAGATGCCGAACACAGTCTCTTCACCCCACACTACGAAGTACACCGAGGTGTTGTCCGTGGAGGCGCCACCAGCGTCGATGATGTTCTGGGCGTTGCCGGCAGACAGCGAGCTGTAGCGGGTGGCCAGACCAGTGAAGGTCTTCGGGTCCACGCTGACGTTGCCGTAGAACAGCGTGTCGGCCATGGTCTGGTTCATCGCTTCCAGGAACGGGGTGTCTTCCGACAAGCGGAAAGCAGCCGTGTTGCCGTTGAGCGAAGCCAACTTGGTGTCGATGTGGCTGCGCGCTTCCATCATGCCGCAGGACTCGTCAACCTGTGCGGTCGTCGATTTGCTGGTCGGCACACCCGCATTGATCATGCGGAAGTAGACGGTTGGCAGTCCGGTGCGAATGACAACGCGGTGACCGGTTGGCAGGTTGCCTTCCTTCATCACGATGTCTTCCAGAATTTCGTTGGACTGCGAGAGCAGCTCAGCGACATCAGGAATGGTCCCCTTGGGGTCGAGGCGTTTAGCCCAGTCGGCGAGCGTCAGCGCGCCATTTGCGATAGTAGCCATGGTTCAGTTTCCTTCAGTTTTGGTTTGGATACATACGGTTGGCAAGCGGGACATTCGTGGATCCCGCTGCGCCACCTTTGACGAAGCCGTCAGGCCCCGTCGCCTTGCCGATTTTGAAGAAAGCGCGGATCACTTCGGGATGGTTCAAGAACCCGAACGTCTTCAGCACCTCCACCAACTTCGGCGAGCCATAGGTATCGAGAGCAGCCTGCGCGATTGCCATGTTAGCTTCGAGGGCGTCGCCCCCGAATTCAGCATCCGCGCGAGACTGCACCTCCCACTCTTTGACCGTCGCAGAGTACGCCTCAGCTTGTCGTTGCGCCATTTTCACGGCGACATCGGCAACGCGCTGGGCGTCCTTCGCGGACAGCTTCAAGTCCTTGGCCACTACGCTGAACTCCGACGTTGCCGCCGTGTCGAGTTCAACCCCATCTGGCGCCGTGAACTCGTACGTCTCAGGCACTTGCGTGCCGTCCGCGTTCGAGGTGGTATCTGCCTTCGCGCCGGCGTCGCCAGCTTGAGTGCCTTCAACCTTGGTGCCGCCCAACAGCGTCGATTGCTCGCCGCCCTTGTCTGCGATGCCTGTAGCCGTGCCGCCGGTGGCGGTCGTGTCAGTCGAGCCGGCTGCGGGTGCTGCGGCGGGTGCTGTGGCTTCAGGCATTTGATTTCTTCCGTTCTTGGTACATGTTGAAATACGCGTCTGGAGCGTGATCGACAAGAGCTGCTTGAACCGCAAGCCCGATGTTCCTGGCGCCCTCGCGCACTGGCATGTTTACATCGTTTGGCAGCGAGGTTCTGAATACGCCCGTGATGTCCATCAGCCACCAGGCGATCCGCCTGCCGCGTGGACTTGACATCAGCCATCGAATGTCTTCGGCCGTTGTCTTGCGCGCATCCTCTACCCTTCGCCGCTCCGCTTCGTTTCTCGCTTCTTCGTCGTCGAACTGTTCCATAAGAATCTGCAATGTATTGCGTGTTTGCTGGGTTATGCGCTCAACGCCTGCGACGGCGCAATACGGGAACCCACGCCGCGTTGATTTACTCCTGTTTGAGTAGGTTGAAGATAGCGGCCCGCGCCTTAGCTATGCGCTCTTCGAGACTGGCCAACTCCGCTTGCGCCAACTGCTTGGCCTGACTCGCTGCCTCCAGCTCTTCGTGCGCCTTGTCCGCAGCTTCGATTGCTCTGCGCACTTGTTCGTTCGCTTCAGCCGTGATGCGCGCGGCCGACGCGATGGCGTTATCGCGCAGTTCGGCGTTGGTGTCGCGTGCTTGGACTTCGATCTTTTCAACGCGCGCCTTGGCGTCGTCAACAAGCTTTTTCGCCGCGGCTTTCACATTGGCCGCGTCCGCCTCGACACCAACGATGTCGGCACGCAGCTTGGTGAGCTGGCGCTGACCCTCGGCCGCCGCCTGCACCAGGGATGCGGTGTTCTCAAATGCGTCGGCCAGCTCGCTTAAGGCTTTGAAGCCGCGCAGCAGCTGGCGCGCGTCGTCGGCAGTCTTCTGAAAATTGGTAGTCATGGGATCACTCCTTGAGGAAAATGAGGACGGTCAGGCTCGTCGTGCCGTCGCCGCTGACAGGGCCTGGCCGCAGGAAGCGGGTAGCTTCACTGATGAACTCGATCTTCCCTGTGGTAAAACGCAGGTCGTTGCCTTGTGGGTCGGTGAGCACCGCCCAGTTCACACCGTCGTTGCTGCCCTCGATAGGCAGCGACCCGCCAGCACCGAAGGTGCCAAACACTTGCGCTGACTTATCCGTGTATGGCGTGATTGCGATAGGCGCGCCATCGTCGCCGTTGAGCAGGTCAGCCCACGATGCGACGAACGCATTTTGTGAAGCCGGTTGGGGTTTTGGTGTAGTCACGCATTGTCATTTAAAAATCCTTTAGGCCTTCGGCCCGTACATGCGTTCCGCTGAGTCTTTGCTCGACGCCATTGAACTCTCAGCATCGGTGAGCTGCAGCCCCAACCGGCGTGACTTGCGCTCTTTGCCGGCTTCAGTCTTATCTTCGTGCACGCTGGTGTCGGTGACTGTGGCGAACGCGGTGATCTTCACCTTGTCGCCAACCTTGTACCCTGAGCCACCGACGGCTTCAATCTGGTCGTCGGTGAAGCTGATGCCCGTGCCGTAGCCGTAGCGATCCATGCTGTCCGCCACGGCCGTCCCATCGTGGCTGCTTTCCTGCTTCGGTAACTTGAGGCTTTTCATACGCCAATCTCCTGCGCTGTGGGTGAGTTATAGCCTTGGAACATGCCCATCACGTCCTGCATATTCTGCGGGTCGATCTGGGACGCGGCGGCGCCGGCCTTGGCCGCCTGCTCTGCGGATGCCAGTGCCTGCGCCTGCGCTTGTTGCTGCGCGCGTGCCTGGCGCATTTGGTCGCGCACCTTCGGGTCGCGCACAAAGCTAGGGTCCGTACCCAAACCATCGCTGTAGCCCTGAATGATCTTGTCGATGTCCAGGTTGTCCCACACGCTTGGGTCTTGTGTGGCGCCAGCGATTGAGCTGGCTGTGGCCACTAGTCGGTCAACACTCTTGAGCGCAACAGCTTTCTGCGCCTGCGCCAACAACCCGATGTACTCCACTGCGAGCTTGCGATTCTGCAGAACTTCCGGCGGTGGCGGCAGCGCCCCGGCAGCGGCGAGTCGGTCGAACGTGAAGTCGATCAGCGGGTCGAACAGCTCGTTCTCCATGCGCTCCAGCACCGGGCCGAGCATCAGTAGTTTCTCTTCGTGGCGCTCAGCAACTTCCGTTGCGGTCACACCGCTGCGCGTGTCGTTGGCCAACATCAGGAACAGGTCTTCGAAGAAGTGCTGCTTGATCTGCGAGCGCACATCCATGATGTCCTCGCGCAGCGTTGAGATGTCCAACTTCACGTCGAACAGCGTCTTGATGCTGTTCTCGGTGCCAGCGGTATCCACGTAAGTGTTGCCCCCTGGCAGGCGGTTGATGCCAGCCTCTTTGAGGTTGGACGGGATGGCCAACGGTGGGTTGCTTTGGTAGTCGATGACTTGCGACTTGCGCAGCTTGCCGTGTTGAAGTTCGCGGATCGACGGCAGCGCCTCATGGCCTGGCCCAGTGCCGTACACGTCGTTCTCGTTGACCTCCCAGCGCGGCGCCAATATGGGCGACGTGTCGAACCCTGAGTCACGCAGCAGGCCCTCGTGCTTGCCACTGTCGCCGCCGACCTCGTAGTAAACAGACCGATATGCTTTGTTTGATGCCAGGTCGACGCCTTGCTTGCGCGCAGTGCGTGGCTCGACGATGTGCTCGACCATCACCCACACGTCTAGCGTCTCGCGGTCGTACAGGTTTTGCACGTGGCTGCTGCAGTTCTCATAACCGAATTCGCCGACCATCTGGCCCACCGTCATGCGGAACTCACGGGCCAGGCACGTGACGCGGTTCTTGGCGTCCGTGGCGAGGGCGTAGCTGCCAATGGTCAGCGGCATCATGTGCAGCACGTTGTCGAAGTCGGGCAGCATGACGGCGCACGCAGTGCCAAATGCGCCCAGCTCGACATAGAGCTGGTGCAGCACGCGGTAGGTGTTGCCGGTTGCAAACACCGCGCGCATCTTGTTCTCAACCTTGCGCAGCCAGAGCTTCACGTCGTGGTTCGCGTCCAACTCGTCGTCACCGGTAGACAGCCGGAACCACGGGCGCGCTGGGCTTGACATGCCAGCTTGGAAGCCCGCGGCCATCACGCGCAGCGCGCGGCGCCCGGTGCTGTCGTTGACGCGCTTTGCGCGTTGCACCTTGTCGCCACGGTTCGCATCGGTTGTCTGGAAGCGCCCGGCTGTGGGCGCAACGTAATCGACCAACTCCAGCCAGTCGGGCACCCACGACGCGCGCTCACTCCACAGCATGGCCTTGCGGCGCATGAAGCGGTGCTTCGGTGCTTCGTCCCGCTTCTTCAGCGGCTTGGGTGCGTCGGCCATTGGTTACGCGCCCAGCAAAGTGGATTTGCCGAGCTGCAGTTCTTTGTTCGCGATGCCAGAGGGGCCGGTCAAGAGCGTGCTTGCCGCTCCTGCGCCGGGCTGGTTTTTCTTGCGCGCAGCTGACGTGCTGCCGAACGCGCCTTGCTCAGGTTGCTTGACTTCCTGTGGGCGCACTGGCTCCTGCACAGCCGGCATTTGTGGTGATCCGCCTAGACACATGGTTCGGCTCCTTGCAGATGTTTGCATACTCGATGCGCTGCATGCTACGCGCGGCCGGGCCGCTTATGCGCTCAGACATGCGCCAACGGGTCGTAGTCGAGCACCGCGCGCTCGCTGTTCTTGCCGGCCTTCTGTATCTCGCGCAGCTTCGGCGTGTCGAGCTGTGCAAGCAGCACGGCGCTCGCACAGTCGGGGCTGCGGCCGATGCGATCAATGATTTCATCCCGTGACTCGACCCTGATGTTCTTGCCGTCCATGTGCCACTCGGGCGCGCACAAATCCGCAAGCAGCTCCTGGTCGTCTGGCAGCATGATGCCTTTGTCGTTGTCCGGGTCCAGCGACTCGCGCATGCGCCACCACTGCTCGCTGCGCTGGTTGGGAAACTGCAGCCGGCCCGACTTGCCACGCCACACGCTCTTCTCACCCACGTTGACGCCGACCGTCTGATAGTGGCCTTCCTTGAGCATGTCGTACGGGCTGGAGCCGACACCGATCACATCGACATGCACTGGCGCGTTGTGCGTCAGGTGGGCTACGACCTGGCCCACCACGTGGCGCCCGCTCGGTGTCTGCTTGCCGGGTAGTTTCACCAGCTGGTCATACCAGTTGCCGTGGCGCGCAGACAGCACCGTCTTGTCGAGCCCTCCACGCGCAACGTCAACACCCATGCTGTCCATGTCACCTTTGGGCTTGCGGTCTGTCCAACGCGCCATCGCCTCTTCCACCCACGTGGTGGGGATCACCTGCCACGCGCTATCCTGCATGCCGGCTTCGAAGTCGCCGAATAGCATCTGGCTGCGCAGCGGTTCAGGCATCGACTGCAGCACGGTCAGGTAGCCGGTGCCGACCAAGTAGGCGTTGTCCGATATGCGCGACGGGATGAACGTGCGGGTCTGCGGTGTGGTGACCTGCTCGGGTGAGTAGTCCGTCGGCTCGAAGTCATAGTCCCGCACCCCATTGGTCATCACGAACGGGCGAGGGTCATCAAGCCACACATCACGCGATGTGCCTGTATCCGCATCCGGGATCATTGCCACTAAGCGCAGCTCGCCAGGCATGGCGCGCTTGCCGGGGAACTTCCTGTCGATCCATGGCGCAAAGAACTTGACGATCCACCGGCCTTCGCTACTGGTCGGCGGGTTGAACGTCATCAAGGTTTGGCTGTGCCGTCCCTGCTTGGTGGATCGCACCCAACCCATGAGGAAGCGCACCTGTGCCTCCAAGAAGTTCGATGCCTCATCAAGCACCAGCAAGTCCTTCGGGCGGCCCTGGTACTTCTTCTCGTCGCCCAGGTTGGGCACAGAGCACAGCTCAACCTGGCGGTCAGGCCGGCGCCATATCTTCTCTTGCCCGTTGTAGCCGTCGCGTGACCCAAACAGCTCTTGGAGCCGGTCGACGATGGCGGTTAGCTCGGTACCCTCACGCCTGAAGATGGCAACCTTTTCATGCTGCCCGCACACCGCTTTGCCGCATGCCAGGTCCGTCTTGCCACCACCGGCCGCGCCGCCGAAGCCGATCACGTCGGCCTTCGACTCCCACGCCGTGGTCTGCGGGCCTGGTTGGGCTATCCATACCCGCTCGTCGATGTCCGCTGCGATCAACGCGTCAAGTTCTGCGCGTTCATCAGGCAACAGGTGTGCGAGTAGCTCGCTGATTTCCGCGCGGGACTCGCTCACAACTCGCCTACGGTGTACTTGAAGATGACCTCGATAGCCGCGACTGCGGCGATGCCGCACACGAACCCTGCGATGAAGGTTTCAACCATTACCCAATCTCCTTGCGTACACGGGCTAGGCCCAACAGCGCAGCGACGCGCGATACACGCTTCACCTCGTCGATCAACACAGGCCCTCCACCGAAGCCGGTGATTTCCTGTTTGTCGCCGTACTTGGCGCGGCGGTTGCCTTTGAGCAGCATAGCCAACAGCGAATCGCTGTACTCGCTGACCGTCAGGTGTATCGGGTTGCCCAGGTCGTCGATGGCCTGCAGGGGCAGCTCGACTTCGTAGGCGTCGCCGTTTTCTTTGTAGCGTGTCTGCTTGCGGGTGATGACCTCACCGAACTCATCACGCTGCCAGACAGGTGTGAGCTGGCCCTGGTACACGACGGGCTTGTTGACGCCCTCCACGGCGCGCCTGCGGGCTTCCAGCTCCAAGACATCGGTGCTGTCTTCAATCGCGTTCAGGACGGCCGCGTCGAAGTCGTCGTCCACCTTGCGCAGCGAATAGACCGAGCTGGACGATATGCCGGCTAGGTGAGCAGACTTCGCTATGCAGCCGTTGCCGGCCAGGTGACGCAGAAAGTTGTAGGTCCATGGATGTGCCATGGACGCAGATTACTGCAGGTGATGCGTGTTATGCGCTCCTCGCTGCGTCGATGGCGGCAATGCGTACCGTCGAGAAAATCAAGGACGTTGCCGGAGGTTAGGGGGTGGCAGTTTCATGATGCCTACTCCTTGGTGGTCAGCGCCCGCATCAGGTCATGCACCGGCTTGAGCATTTTTGCGCTGTGTCCGTGGCTGTCCACAAAGTCGTTGATGTCGATCTGTTGCAGCAGCGCATTCGCCAAGCCTGTCAACTTGCGCAACTTTTGCTCCGCCGTTACTTCTTCTGCCATCTTACGCAGGATGGCGGCGGCATCACGCATGGCGGCAGTCGGGCAACCTTCGGCCAGTGCGAAGTCTTGCAATCTGTCAGCGAGTTCTAACAATTCTTTGTCAGTCATGTCGTTCCCCTTACTGTGTCAGTGGCGTCACGCCAAACAACTGGCCAGGTCACACGCCGCCTGCCTCGGCAGATGTCGCGAACAGTTGACTTGCTGATCGTGACCCCATCATCCCATTTGCGAGCAATTTCACTGAAGTTGAGGCCGCTCGTAAAAAGCCAGATTATTTGTTCGACATCATCATCCGTCAGCTTCGCCCGGTGGTGTGTCTCGCCACACCGTTTGCCGTACTCGTTGAAGCCGATTTTGGCTGTCATTTGGGAACCTGCAAAGTTTTGCGCGTTCCCGTGTTTCCCTGGTTTCCCTTTTTTTCCCTATGTACGGTTATAGTGCTATATATATGATAGCATACTGTATAAATATACAGTACTATTTCTCTTCTTACCACTATAATAGAGAAAGAAGAGAAACAAGAGGAACAACGCGCTAACCCCGCATCGCGTATAGCTTTTCCTGTTTCCTCTCTGTGAGAAACAAAGGGCAGCACAGGGGCAACAAATGGCCCTTTTTGAGTGTTTTTCACGATTCACTACCCCCGCCACCCTTCACCCACTTCTTCAAGGTGGAGCCACCGTACCTCACAACCCGCCTCTCAAAGCCCTCCAACCTCAAAAGATGGGCAACACGCAGCTCGTCTTTTCGCCCAATATCGCCCACTTTTTTGCCAAGCGCGCCCTGCAGCACCTCGACCATCCCCACCGGAAAATCGCCGTTGCAGCGCCCATCTGGATCGCCAAACTTCTCTTCATTTAGCCACCCCACGACCGGTTCCAACCACGAGTCTTGCACCTTGAACTTGTGGTGCTCAGCTTGGGCCAGACGCTCCGCCTCGGCGTAATGCACGCCGCCGTGCTCCCACAGCATCAGGCCCTCAGCCCACAGCTGGTCGCGATCAGCCTTCAGCGCCGCGGTGTCCGCCTCTCCCACCGCCATCGGCAACCACCGGCGCTCGCCGGTGCTGTCGGCCAGCACCTCCTGCTCATTGGTCGAGCCGAATGCGATGAAGCGCCGTGGGAAGATCGTGACGAACTCCTTGAACTTTGGCACCCACTTCTCCCACCGGCGTGACACCCACGACTTGATTGCTTCACTCTCTCGGCTGTTCAAGCCCTTGAGTTCGCTCAGCTCAGCCACCAGCACCCCGCGCATGCCGCGCGCCAAGGCGTCGTCGTGCTTGGCCAAGTCGAACTCACCAAACGCCTCTTCGCTCGGTGATAGCAGCCTGATTCCGGTGGTCTTGCGCGTGCCCTGCGCCGACTTGAGGATGAACGCCATGTCAGCCTGGCACCCAGGGTCCATGACGCGCCCCGCAAGGGCGCTCCAGCAGTACATGCCGCAGGCTTGGGTGTAGGCGTTGTCCTTGGCGCCGAAATAGCGCGAGAAAAACGTGAGCACCCGGCTCGCACCGTCCCACTTGGGCAGCGAACCCAGCCACAACTGCGCGCTGTCGAACCGGTTCTCGCGTGCCACCATGTACACGGCGTCGCGCACCATCTCACGGGTGAACGGGTCGCAGCCGTTGTTCTCCAGGTACTCGCGCAGCACCGTGTAGTCGTGATCGCCGAAGGGGCGCCAGTCGAGCACCCCAGCATCGCGGCTGGCCCACATCAGCTCATCGCGGAACTCGTCCCAACCGATGCGCCGCTGGCACACGTCAGGACGGCGCAGCGCCATCAACAGGTTGGACAGCGTGGCCTTGATCGTGCCGTCACGCTTGCGCGTGAACGCAGGCAGCGCGAGCTTGGGCGGTATCACCACCTCCACCCCGTCGACCACTACCACCGCAGGCTGCCCGCTCACGTCCTCGAACTCGCTGGCCATGATGCCAATCGCGTCCAAGAAGTCGCTGTCCTTGCGCTTGCTGCAGTGCGCGTGCTTGCAGTCAAAGTGCCCCAGCGCAAACGGCGTCCCGTCCTCCTTCACGCCCACCCCGGCCGGGAAGTATTGCGTCTCGGTGTCACCGCTGTCACTCGTGTGCTCATCCTTGAAAGGGCAGTTGATGTTCAGCCGGCCGTCGGTGGTGTAGCTCTTGACCCAGCCGTTGCCGTCAAGGAAGGCCGCGGTGTCGTCCTGCGTGCTCATTGCAGCGCGCGGCGCAGTCGAGCGTATCAGTCCCCCACGCGCGATGCTCTCGGGCTCAATGCCGTGGGCGTCCTGCAGGCACTGCCAGACGGCGGCGAACTCGGCCGGTGTGACCTCGGGGATGTCGTCGGGCAACCCAGCACCGCCCTCATGGCGCCACTCGTAACGCGCGCCGCTTGGGTGCTGGCCGCAGGCGATGAATTGCTGACCGGTGGCCAGGAACTCGATGGGGCCGTGCGCCGTGGTGATCACGCGCTTGGCAAACTGCCCACGCATGCGGAACATGAGCACGCGCTTGCCGCTATTGTTTCGATAGCGGCACGGCAGCGGGCCGAGCACTGCCGTGATGGCGTCCTCTATGCGCTGGGCATAGATCGGGTCCACGATGTCGGTGTCGAACACGCACACGCCTGACGGGCGCCCGGTGATGATGCAGATGCCGTAGTCGAGTTCCTGCGACCACCGGCCGATCTCCTTGTCAGTTGACTGCTTGCGGGTCCAGTCCTTGATGCCGACCGCTAGGCGGTCCCGGTTGTACATGCTGGGCGTCTTGCCCAGCGCTTTGAGGGTTGAGTTGGGGCTGATTGCTGCGTTGGGTTTGCTCACCACTGGCAGCAGGTCGGCGGTCAGGCCGAGCTTTTGCCAGTGTGACCAGTCCCCCGGCAACGCCCCTGGCGTTGTGGTTGCGGACATGGTTGTGGTTTAGAGCGGGTTGAAGAGGTCGCGTTGGGCAGTAACTTCTGCCAATGCCGCGCGCAGGGCGTCGCGCTGCTTGACCAGCTCATTCAAGTTGCGCAGCCCGTGCTCTTTCAGGAAATTGCGCAACCCTTCGAGGTTTTCCGTGTGCTCGCTCCGATAGCTGCGCATCTCCGCAGCCAACCAATTGCCATCTGCCTTGCGCTTCTTGGCAATCGCGAACCACTCACCAGCGGTCTTGCCCAGGTGCGTCACCATCGCGTCCAGTCGACATGCTTGCGCCTTCCACTGAGTCGCCGTTGTCCGCGCGTAGTGCACATCGCGCACCAACTGGGCGATCCGCGCGCTGTCAGCCGCCCTGTCCACCAAGTCCCCGCCCCTCGGCACAGCGCGCCAACCCTTTCTATCCTCCACCGGCATACTCACATCACGGGTTTGCAACACGCCATCCATAAAACGCAATTCAATCATCACAGTTCTCCTAGGGTTGAACATTAAATTCGAAGCACTCACGGTACGCAGCATAAAACTTGTCGAAGTCCAAGCCGTATTTCGCAGCCACCTCCTGCAGCTTGAAGTAGTCGATCTGACGCGCGAGCGTGTCGGGGCCAGGGCCAGGGCCAGGCTTCGGTGCGCTGATCACAGCTTTGCCCCTTGGCACGCCTTGGCGTATTCGCAGTTGCGGCAGTCCTGGTTCAAGTCCGTGCGCAGCAGCACCGGCAGCTTCGGGTTCTTCAGGCGCAGCGCCTCCGAGCCCTTTTCGATGCGCGCGGCCAGCCCCGGCTGAGCCTCACGCGTGTTGGGCGACCGGTCGTTGGACAGCACGTACAGGTACTGGCGCGAGGTTTTCGCCCGCTTGGCCAGCTCGAACTGCTCCTTCGTGGTAGCGACGCGCATCCAGTCGGTCATCTTGGTCATGTGTGGATTCCTTCAGGTGATAAATGGGGAAGACTATAGCATGTGGTCGAAAAACGATAGGGTATTGACATCGGTTTATAGCATGTGCTACATTTCATAGGTCATCAATTCAACCCCAACCGGAGAGCGCAACATGACGACACGCAATTACCTCTGCTTCTACAACAACACCAGCATCGAGGTCGAAGCGTCCAGCAGCTACGCTGCGCAGCAAGCTGCAGCCAAGCTGATGAACGTCAAAGAGTCCAAGCGCTACATGATCACCCCCGTGCTGGCCGACGCGCCGGTGTCCCCCAACCAACTTCCAGGAGCCTAAAGATGCCAACCACCCAAATCAACATAGAATTCGGCGCGATGCGCCCTGAGCGCGCCCTGCAGCGAGTGCAGACCCGTTTCCCTGGCGCCAGCGCCCAGCTGCGCACCTCTACCTACCTCGACGACCAGGGCGTCCCACAACAGACCTCCGTCATCGTGGCGGTAATCCCCAGCACTTGGTTGCGCTTCCCACTACTGGACGCCCTGTACGCGCTGTGCCAACGCTTCGGGCAGGACTGCGCAGGGGTACGCTACTTCAACGGCACCGGTGAGCTGGTCGGCCCGCGTGCTGCCCAGTGGGGCGCCTTCAACCCCGAGTATTTCATCACGTACGACGATGCCATCGCTCAAGCCTGATGACGCCCGCTGGCTGGCCGGCCTTGAGCTGTGCCGGCTGGGCAGGAGCCGGGTGGAGCAAGCGACACCACGCAGGGGTGCACCGCGGCGCGCTGACCCCCGCAGTTCGAACTGGATGGTGCTGGCGACCACGCGCTACGTAGGCGGCACCGACTTCGACAGTAACGGCCGCGGCCGGGTCCGCGCGAAGATTTACAACAACTAGGAGGATGAGATGAGCTACACATCCCCACCACGCCAGGGTGAAGGGCCTCTGCCAGACTTTCGGTTCGTGCCAAAGGCAGACCCAAGGCCTGGAGCCTACGGCAGCACTTCAGGGTGTTACGGTTGCGCCTTCCACAAGCAGGCTGCTGTTCCGAAGCACCTGCAGGTCCGGTGCAGTCGCGTCTCTTGCCACGTCGGGCCAAACAAAAACATGGTGGCTGAGCTGGTACAAAGATAATTCCTGCACGTGCAAGAAAAGTGTGTTGTAATTCAATTGTTCGATAAACAACCAACCGGAGAGCAAATCATGGGCCGCTCAGTTTCTACCCCCTCCAACGCCGCCACCATCGTGTACCGGAACTTCGAAAGCAACGACGACGCCTTCGAATTCCGCCAGGCCACCGACGCCCTGCGCGACCTCCTGGCCCAGGCGTACCCGAGCCTGACCCGCGACGACACCTGGATTGGCCGCGAAGACCACGCAGTCGCCAGCAACCAGTTCGCATATGTCACCGTGTCGGAATACTGCGGCTTGGTCGCGATCTGCATCGTGCCGAAAGACGACGACTACGCGTCGCCAGGATGGTACAACCTGCGCGACCACTGGATCGACCAGATCGACGGCACTTTCGAAAAAACCACCGCCGGCGTGTTCGGTTCCAACTTACGAAGGTTTGGCACCTTCAGCAACGGCGAGAGTGTGTACAAAAGCGCCTGACCCGCACCGCTTTGCCCTGCGCGCAGGGCAAACCAGTGGAGTCAACCCGACAACACGCAACCGAAAGCAAATCATGGAACTCATGCAAGCAAACAAGCAGTGGTCTTCCCGCCCTGACGACGAGCGCTTCACCGACCTTGTGTCGATGCAGGCGCACTTCGAAGCCCAGCGCGCAATCAGCAAAGCAGTGGTCACGTCCAGCCGATCGCTGACCATCGTGCCCGATGCCGACAACGAAGGCCTGCAGCTCGTGGGACCGAAAGGCAACGGCTTTGCCCCCTCGCACATGGCCTTCGGCCAGCTCGCCAGCCTGGTCGGCGCCCCGGCCGGCTACCTGCGCACGCTGCCCAGCCCGCTGGCTGCGGACGCACTCAACTACGGCCTGAAGATCGCGCGCCAAGCGGAAGACGTTGGCCTGCTCTTGACGCGCAACGGTGAGAGCGTCGTGCGTGCCGCCACTGGCCCGAACTACGGGCGCATCTGGAACGCGGACATCTTGGGCGCCATGGTCAAGGCCTTCGGCGACGGCGTCAGCGGTGATGGGTTCCGCGTGCCTGGTGAGTTCGGCCGGCAGGTCACAGTGACCAAGGACAACACAACGCTCTTCGCAGGCGACCGCGACATGTTCGTGTTCCTGGCCGACGAACAGAACCGCATCGAGCTGCTCAACCGACGCGACGGCCAAGCCGGCAGCATGGCGCGCGGGTTCTTCGTGTGGAACTCTGAGGTGGGCAGCACGACCTTCGGCATCGCGGCCTTCCTGTTCGACTACGTGTGCTGCAACCGGATCGTGTGGGGCGCGCAGGAGTTCAAGCAGGTTACGCTGCGCCACACCCGGTCGGCGCCGGATCGTTGGATCGAGGAAATGCGCCCGGCCCTGCAGAGCTACGCCAACAGCTCTACGGTGTCCGTGGTCAAGGCAATCGAGGACGCGCGCAGCCAGCGCATCACGGCCACGTCCAACAACGTGACGGACTTCCTGGCCAACCGCTTCGGCACCAGGGTCATGGCACAGGCCATCGAGCGCGCGCACATCGCAGATGAGGGCCGCCCGATCGAGACGATGTGGGACGCTGTGACGGGCGCCACGGCCCACGCACGGGGCATCATCAACCAGGACGAACGCGTGCGGGTTGAGCGCGCCGCCGGGATGCTGATGGGCTAATAAATTTACTGCCCGCGCAACCGGGCAGTAAATCACGTGCTAGAATTTCAATTTTCAATCAACTGGAGCAATTTATGATCCGTGATCAATCTGAAGACCGCCAACAGTCGAACAACATCGTGTTCGGGTTCACCGCTTACCCCGGTGCGCCGACGAGCTACGGTGTGATGCGCCGCGACAACAGCGTGCTGATCGACGGCATCCAGGCCGCGTTGGCTGTCAAGGCGGCAGGTGAGTTCGATGTGATCGAAAAACGCCGCGACGAACGGCGCGCACTGCGCGCTATCAGCGACCTGGCCGTGACGCCCGAGGAAGACGAAGCGTTCGCCAAGTTCATCCCCCGCTTCATGCACGTCTGCTGACGCACATCGGCGCATGCCTTGCGCGCAGGGCATGCTCCGGGGCAGTCCCGCTTCGGTTTTCAACTCAATAACCTGAAAGGTTTTTCACATGTCTCTAGAGCAAGCACTCGCCGCAAACACTGCGGCCCTCGAAGCCCTGATCGCGGTCATGGCTGCCACCAAACCGGCGCCGTCACCTGACGCCAAGCAGGCCGCTGCGCCCGCTGACAAGCAGGCCGCCAAGCAGGCCGGCAAGCAGGTGGAAAAGAAGGTCGAGGAATCCGTCGGCGCGACCCCTGAGCAGCTCACCAAGGCCATCGTTGATGCCGTGGGCAGCACCAGCAAGGAAGCTGTCTTGGGTTGGCTGCGTGAGCAGTTCAACGTCGGCAAAGGCAAGGAAATTGTGGACCCGACCGAGCGCGCCCTGGCCATCGGCGGTCTCGCGCGTTTCGTGGCTGAAGCAGCTGACGTTAGCTGATGACCTTCGGCTTTGGCCGCATGAACGCTGCCATGCACACAGTGCTGGCAGCGTTCTACTCCGGGGGTAGACCGGGGATGGCAGTGTCGGCCGCACTGCAGGCAGCGGACCGCTACGCCTACCGGGGCATCCGCCCTGGCAAAGGCACAGCGGCACACAAACGGGCGGCGCGCAAGCTCCGCAACACCAAGCGCTCACTGGCGCAATCGAGAGGATGATCATGGATGAAAATGCAAAACCACTGCCGGATGTTGACAAGCAGCCCGTCGTGGTGTTCGCAGGACCGCAACGCGCTGAGCTGTTGAACCTGTACGCCGGCTTCGCGATGCAGGCTCAGATCGCGCTCGACAATGATGTCACCCCTCGCACGGCTGATTTTTGTGTGCAGGCGGCAGACACGCTGATCTGCGCGCTGGAGCGCTACCACACCGCCGAACTCGCCAAGATGGGCGGTGGCGACCCTGAAGCTGCAGGGGCGCGCGATGACCGCAAACACTAAACCGGCGCACGCCAAATACGGCGCCAGCTCAGCGCACCGCTGGGGCGCCTGCGCCGGCTCTACCACGCTGGTGCTCGACGGCAAGCGTGTTGACGCGTCGAGCCGCTACGCGGCTGAGGGCACGCTGGGCCACACACTGGCTGCAAAGTGCTTGACCGACAACGTGGCGGCCGCCCGCTTCATCGGCAACCCGTACAACGTGGACAACTTCGCGTTCATCGTCGATGCCGACTTTGCAGCCCACTTGCAGACCTATGTCGATAACATCCGCGAATACGCAGTGGACGCGTCGCTGATGGTCGAGGTCGAGGTCGATTACTCGAAGTACCTGGGCGTCAAACCGGTTGAGGGCTTCGGTACCTCGGACGTGGTCATCCTGCGTTCGGATGAACTGCAGGTCCATGACTTGAAGATGGGCCAGGGCGAGGTGGTCGAAGCTGAGGGCAACTGGCAGATGATGCTCTACGCCTTGGGCGCGTATGAGCAGTACGGCGAGCTGCTGGACTACGACGCCGAGACCAAGGTCACGATGGTGATTCACCAACCGCGCATCCGCAAGGCGCCAACCGAGTGGAGCTGCACTGTTGGTGACCTGTTCGAGTTCGGCGCGCAGATGAAGTTGGCGGCACACGCAGACAAGGCGGCGTTATGGGGCCACGCGGCCTACCGCAACGGCGGACGCAAGCCTGAAGAGTTCAAGGCGTGGTCCGACAAGTATCTCGTGCCCGGCGAAAAGCAGTGCCGGTGGTGCTCCGCGAAGGCGATGTGCCCCGCGGTGCGCGATGTCGTGACGAAGACCGTGTTCAACGCGACACCGGTTGACGCCAGCGAATTCAAAGCGATGACCTTTGTACCGAAAATCCACGTGCACCCAACCGGCAACGATTGGCTGTCTAGCGCCATGAAGCAGGTGCCGTTGATCCGTGACTGGATCAAAGCGGTCACGGCCGAAATCGACCGGCGCGTGTTGGGTGGCCAACAGATCGAGGGCTTCAAGGTGGTGATGGGTGACCAAGGCGACCGTGCTTGGTCCAGCGAAGCTGCAGCTGAAGTCGAGCTGAAATCCATGCGCCTGAAGCAGGACGAAATGTACAGCCGCAAGCTGATCAGCCCAACCATGGCTGAGAAGCTGACCAAGGGCAAGACGCCCGCTATCGGTGAGCGCCAGTGGAAGAAGCTGGGCGAGCTGATCCAGCGCGCACCAGGCGCCCCGCGTGTCGTGCCCGAAGACCACAAGGCTCCAGCCATTGTGGTCGCTGCTGTGGATGACGAATTCGACAACCTTGAGTCCCAATCGCTTGCCGACGACATCGGCTAACCCGCAACTAGAGAAAAGAGAGTTACACCATGAAGCTGAAAATTGTCGGAGCGCGTCTCGCGTTCCCAACCCTGTTCACCCCCGCGTCGTTCCAAGGCGAGGGCGATGAATACTACTCGTGCAGCCTGCTTGTGCCCTCCGAGGACACCAAGGCTTTTGTCGCCGAAGTTGGCTCCGACGGCAAGCTCGGATACGGCACCAAGCAGATCACCCTCGCGCAGGCCATCGAGCAGGTCGGCAAAGAGAAGTGGAAAGACAAATGGCCAGCCATCCGTAAAGCGCAGGAAGCCAAGGACGCCAACTGCCTGCACGACGGTGACACGAAGGCGCAGTACGCGGGCTTCCCCGGTAACTGGTTTGTCAGCTGCCGTGCGAAGTCCGATCAACGCCCCGCAGTGCGCGACACCAACGGCGCGCCGTTGACGGAGCGTGACGGGCGCATCTATGCCGGCTGCTACGTCATCGCGCTGATTGAAATTTGGGCGATGGAGAATGGCTTCGGCAAGAAGGTGAACGCGCAAATCCGCGGCGTGCAGTTCCTGCGCGACGGCTATGCGTTCGGCGCTGGCGCACCAGCTGCCGACAACGAGTTCGAAGACGTGAGCGCTGGCGCCGACGCCGGCGACTTCGGCGACGACGACATCGGCTGATAAACACGGGGCGGTGCGATTGCAGCTTAGGACTCACCCCTCTAGGCAAAAAGCCCTCCATGACTAGGCGGCCGTGACCCGACATGCACACACGGCCGCCCGGTAAATGCCACGCATCGCGGAAACTGACATGTGGCAATGGTTGGAAACGGGGTGGTGTTTGGCGACAGCCTGATCTGGTTGTCACCAAACATGAAGGAGATAGAGATGGCAAAGACACAAAATCGGGTGGGAACAGCGACACCTATGTTGATGAATGAGTTTGATATGGCGCACGCTCTCGGGGTGTCCATCCACTTTCTACGGAAAGACCGCAGGACAACAAAACAAGTCCCGTTTATAAAACTCGGCGATCTGGTGCGCTACGACGTGGAATCCGTTATGTTCGCTCTTCGCACCCAGCAACCGTGACCATACTCTTCGGCGACATCGAAACGTACAGCGAAGCCAACCTCAAAACGGCCGGCACGCACCAGTACAGCGACCCGGACGCGCACCCCGAGGTGATGTTGTTCCTCTACGCCGTTGACGACGGGCCGGTGATGGTGTGGGATGTCGCCGCGGGGCTGCCGATGCCGGCGGCGCTGGCCAATCCGCTGTGGGACAACAAAGTGGAGCTGGTGTTTCAGAACAGCCACTTCGACCGCACCCTCTTGCGCAAGGCGCTGGGCATTACGCTTAAGCAGGACCGCTTCCACGACACAATGATCCAAGCCATGGTTCACTCGCTCCCTGGCGGACTCGAAAAGATGGGCTACGCCATCGGCCTGCCAGAGGATAAGCAAAAGTCAAAACGTGGCTATGAGTTGATCCGGTTGTTCTGCATGCCGCGCCCGAAGAACCACAAGCTGCGTCGCGCAACCCGCGATACGCACCCAGCTGAGTGGCAGGAGTTCATCAACTACGGCATGCAAGACGTGGTGGCCATGCGCGAAGCCCACCACAAAATGCCGATGTGGAACTACAAGCGCGGCAGCTCCGAGCGCCGGCTGTGGAATCTGGACCAGAAAATCAACGATCGCGGTGTTGCCATCGACCTCGACCTCGCCAGAGCCGCCATCGTCGCGTCAAACCAGGCCAAGGCGGCGCTGCGCGACAAAATCCAGACCGAGACAGCGGGCGAGGTCTCCAGCGCCACCAAGCGCGATCTGCTGCTTGCCTACATCCTGGCGGAACACGGCGTCGATCTACCCGACATGACTTCGGACACACTCAAGCGGCGCATGGACGACCCCGAGCTGCCGGACGCGGTGCGCCAACTGCTGGCCATCCGGTTGGAGGCGACCATGGTGTCGAGCGCCAAGTACCTGGCGCTGGTCAATGCCACGTCCCCCGACGGCCGGCTGCGCAACACGCTGCAGTTCGCCGGTGCGCTGCGCACACAGCGCTGGGCCGGTCGGCTGTTTCAGCCGCAGAATATGAAACGGCCTGACCCCGACTTCAAGAAGGAAGCAACGCTCAACCTGTACATCGACGCGATCAAGGCCGGCATGCTCGACACCGTGCACGACGAGCCGATGCGCGTGCTGGCCAACGTGGTGCGGGGCTGCATTGTGGCGCCACCGGGGAAGAAGTTCTGCATCGCTGACCTGTCCAACATTGAGGGGCGCATGTTGGTCTGGCTCGCAGGCGAAGAGTGGAAGCTCAAGGCGTTTCACGACATCGACAAGGGCATCGGCGAAGACATGTACAAGCAGGCCTATGGCGCATCGTTCAGCGTTGACCCAGCCAGTGTCGATGACTACCAAAGACAAATCGGAAAAGTGCAGGAACTCATGCTAGGGTACGGCGGTGGTGTGGGCGCGTTCATCACCGGGGCTGCGACTTACAAGATCGACCTTGACGAACTGGCCGAAGCTGTGTGGCTCGCGGCCGACCGCGATGCGCTCAAACAGGCGCAGGGGTTCTACAAGTGGGCGATGAAGAAGAGGCTGAGTAACTACGGCCTTGAGCAGCACGTTTATGTGGCGTGCGAACTGCTAAAAGAGAAGTGGCGCGAGGCGCACCCGGCCGTGGTTGCGCTGTGGAAATCCGCCGGTGATGCGGTCACGCAGGCGATCCGCAACAAGGGTGTGGCGTTCCCGATAGGCCCCTGGCTCATGGCGCAGTGCGACGGCGCTTGGCTGCGCGTGCGCCTGCCTTCAGGCCGGTACTTGTGCTATCTACACCCGCAGGTGACGGACAAGGGTGAGATAAGTTACATGGGGATTTCGCAGTACACCAGGCAGTGGATTCGCATTCGCACATACGGCGGAAAGTTATGTATCGCAAAGGGTACGCCAGTTCTCACAAAGCGTGGTTGGGTTAAAATCGAAGAGATTACCGCTATCGACGAAGTGTGGGACGGCGTAGAGTGGGTGGCCAATGGCGGGGCTGTCCGTCAAGGCGTCAAGCCGACGATCACAGCATACGGTGCGCGGATGACTGCAGACCACTTAGTGCTGTCAAAAAAAGGATGGATTCATGCATTACAGAGCGATAGACATAACCGGGCTGCGTGTCGGCTACCTGACGGCGTCCGCGTACCACAGCAGCGATGGGATGAAGTCATTGTGGAGTGTGGTCTGCGACTGCGGCAAGACAGTGGTGCTGGCAGCGAGCGAATTGAAGAAACAACACCAGCGCGGAATAACGGCCTCATGCGGCTGCAAGCGCAAGGAAACCATCGGACGCAAGAGCACAACGCATGGAATGAGCGCCCACCCGGCGTACGGGGTGTGGCGGGCGATGGTAGATCGGTGCCGGTTGCCTACACACCAGGCTTGGCGCAATTATGGCGGGCGGGGAATCGGGGTCTGCGTGCGGTGGCAGCAGTCATTCGACAATTTCTGGTTGGATATGGGACCGACCTATTTTCGAGGGTTGACGCTAGAGCGCAAGCAAAACAACGGCAACTACACACCGGAGAACTGCGAATGGGCAACCTACAAGACGCAGGCAAACAACCGACGCGGGAATATCTTGATGGTAGGAGGACTGACGATGGCTCAGCTTGCCGACAAACTTGGGGTCAAACACTCAACGATGCAGTACCGTGTGAAGGCGGGGGTACCGCTGGCGCAGTTGGGCGAGCCTCCCCGGTCTTCGCGGAAGTTTACGATCTAATAAACTGTGGTCCGCGCGCGCGCTTTGTCATCGCGGCGGGCGGCGAGCCGTTGATCGTGCATAACTGTGAGAATTTTGACCAAGCTGTGAGCCGTGACGTGCTGGCTTGGGACATGCCGGCTATCGACGAAAGTGGGTACCCGATCGTCCTGACGGTCCACGATGAAATCATCGCTGAGACTGAGGACATGGACGAGTTTAGCTCGGACACGCTGGCTGCAATGATGGCGCGACCGAAGTCGTGGGCACCAGGCCTGCCGCTGGCTGCAAAGGGCTTCGAGACTTACCGCTACAGGAAGGATTGATATGAGCGACGACTGCCCGTTCTAGCACGTGGTAGAATTAAGGCCTTAACCAAGGAGCAAATCATGCCGAGAAAAGTATTCAACGATGGCCCGCGTCACAACGACACACAGCGCCAATACCCGCGCACGCTGGACGAAGCGTTCGGCCCGCACTGTAACAGGCACATCGGCGAGCGCAACCCGCCGTTGGATTGGCAGGACAAGGTCGTGATCTACGGCAGCTTGGCCGCGCTCATCGGTGCGCTGGTAGCCGCGCTCTGGGGGCGGGTGTGACGGCCGCGCGCAAGGTACCTGGCGCCACCCGCGTAACGCTGGCACTGCGTCCTGCCAACCGCATCAAGCTGCGCCGTCTGGGCGGCGCGAAGTGGCTGCGCGCAACGCTCGACATACTCGCCCGACAGATAGCTGCGCCGCCTAAGCAGAAGCGTGTGCAGACATGTGTGAGGCTCACTCAAGAGCAACGCATCACGCTGCTGCGCTATGGTGGCGCAGACTTCCTGGACAGTCTGATCGAAGGGGCTAATGATGAAAGAGCGTGACATCGAAGCCTACCTTGTGGCGCGCGTCAAAGCGGCCGGTGGCGAGGTGCGCAAGGTGCAGTGGATTGGGCGCCGTGGTGCCCCAGACCGGTTGGTGATGCTGCCAGCGCTCACCTTTTGGGTCGAGCTGAAGGCGCCTGGCGTGACGGCTGAAGCGTATCAACTGCGCGAGCACGCGCGCATGCGTGCCTTGAGGCAGCTTGTCTGCGTGATCGACTCGCGTGACGGCGTTGACGCGCTGCTGCTGCTGCCGCTGTTGCTGGAATGACCCGCAAAATCTACGCACCTCGCGCCTACGCGCCGATGGTGTCTGACTTCCTCGCCAGCACGCCCCGCGCGCTGTTGGCGGCGCGCATGGGGATGGGCAAGACCTCAATGTGCGCGACGTTGCTCGACACCTTGTACAACGTCGCAGGCCAGAACGCGCCGACCTTGATCCTGGCACCCAAACGTGTGGCGCAGTCAACCTGGCCCGATGAGCTGGCCAAGTGGGAGCACCTGCGTGGGTTGGAAATATCGAGTGCTGTCGGCAACGAGAAAGAACGCATCGCAGCCCTGCGCCGTGACGTGCCGCTGCACGCGGTGAACTACGACGTGCTGCCGTGGTTGATCGACTACTGGGGGAAGCGCTGGCCGTACCGGCGCGTGGTCGCCGATGAGTCAACACGGGTCAAGTCGTTTCGCGTCAAGCAGGGCGGCGTGCAGGCCCGCGCGCTGGGCACCGTGGCGTGGCACCCGTTGGTGAAGGAGTGGTGGAACCTGTCAGGCACGCCGGCCCCGAACGGGTTGAAGGACTTGTGGGGCCAGACCTGGTTTCTCGACCAAGGCCTGCGCTTGGGTCGGTCCTACAGCGCATTCGAGTCGCGCTGGTTCGCCTACAAACGGATCAAGGACGCGCTGTCGCACAAGATCGAAATCAAGCCGGTGATCATGCCTTACGCGCAAGAACAGATACAGCTCGCGCTCAAGGACATATGCCTGACGCTGGACCCGAAGGACTGGTTCGACCTGGCGGAGCCTATCGTCACGCGCATTGAGGTCGAGCTGCCAGCCAAGGCCCGCAGGCACTACGACGAAATGGAAGACGAAATGTTCACCCGACTGGAGGGCTTTGACATCGAAGCATTCGGCGCGGCGGGCAAAACGATGAAGTGTCTGCAGTGCGCGAACGGCGCAATGTACACGGACAAGACCGCAACCAACTGGGTGGAACTGCATGACGCCAAACTCCAAGCCCTTGAATCAATCATCGAAGAAGCCGCCGGCGCGCCGGTGCTGGTGGCCTACCATTTCAAGAGCGACCTCGCCAGGCTACAGCGCGCTTTCCCTCAAGGTCGGTTGCTCGACGCTGATCCTCGAACGCAGCGTGAGTGGAACGCGGGCACAATACCGCTGCTGTTTGCACACCCGGCAAGCGCTGGCCATGGACTTAACCTTCAGGATGGTGGCAACATCCTTGTCTTCTTCGGTCATTGGTGGGACTTGGAAAAACACGACCAGATAATCGAGCGCATCGGGCCGATGCGCCAACTGCAAGGCGGCCTTGACCGCAGCGTCTTCATCTACTACATCGTGGCGCGCGACACCGTGGATGAAGTGGTGATCGACAGGCACACAAGCAAGCGCGCCGTGCAGGATTGTTTCTTAGATTACATGAACCGGAGAAAACACAATGGTAAATGACAACATCGCCGCGATCCTGGCGGAGCGCGGCGCACGCTACGGGGTGTTCAAGGACCACGCAGAGATAACGCAACGCTTGAAAGTTTCCATGCACCACGGAAACTGGGGAGGTCTGGACCCTGACCAAAAGGAAGCCTTGGAAATGATCTGCCACAAGATCGGGCGCATTCTCAACGGCGACCCGAACTACGCCGATTCCTGGGACGACATCGCCGGCTACGCAAAGTTGGTGGGTGACCGCTTGAACGGTATCGCGCGCTAGAATCCAACCCTCTGCGTGTAGCTCAGTCCGGTCAGAGTTCTTGGCCTGGAACCAAGGGGTCGCAAGTTCGAATCTTGCCACGCAGACCAATCAGCCCAACATCCGCGCCTCAACCTCGCGCCGGATCACCAGGCCGGGCAGCTTCATCCCACCCCCGTAGACCCACTTGCGCAGTTCGAGCTGCGCCGCCGGCCAGTCTTGCGCGTTGATCTTCTTGCGCAGCGTGCTGCCGGCCAGCCTGGTGGCACCTAAGTTGTAGGCGAAATCGGCGATTGCAGCCGTTTTTTCAGGGTCGGACAGCCAGAGTATGGGGCAGAGCTTCTTGGCAGCGTAGTCGAAGCCTTGGGCCTGTTCCTGCATGCGTTTCTCTGCGTGTTCCTTGGCCCACTTCACGCCGCGCACGATGTCACCCCCGGTTGACCCGTATCCGACCGTCCAGACCCCTGCCGGGCAAAGGTACGCCACCAAGCGCAGGCCCTCGAACCTGCGGATAAGTGCGTACAGGAGTTCCATCACAGCTTGCGTAGGGAACGGTCAACAAACCAAAAACTCACCATCGACCCGACCAGCGCCTGGTCGAATGCTGTGAAGGACTGCACCACGGCATTGGGCAGCGACACCCCGGCCTGCATCGCCAGGTAGCCCATCGCCACCTTCACGGCGGTGTACAGGATCAGGCAGTGCCAGTAGGTCAGGATCGGGCGCACGCTTGACGACAGGCCGTCGATCCACCCAACACCAGAGGGTTGGCCTTGGGCTTTGATCGCGTCCTGCAGCGCACTGGCCCAGGTCGCCTGCTCGGCAGCATTGGCACCGGCGTGCACCTCGTCGATCCGCAGCTGCGACCTGGCGGTGTCGATGCGCAGCTGCAGCTCGGTCATGGCCAACTCGTGCTTTTGTTCCTTCGCGACCGTGAAGAACTTGATGACTTCAGGAATCAGGCGGAACACACCGCCGGCCAGTAGGCCAATTATTTCGATCACTCTAGTCTCCCAGGTAAGGTGTCTAGGCGGCGCCACATAACGTCACCCCGACAGTCCGCCGACCAAAGCAAACCGCATCATGGCGACTAGGATTGCAGCGCCCACCAGCTTCACCAGCCATCCGATATTTTTGTTGATGGCATGCAGCTCTGCGGTGATATTGGTCATTGCCTGTTCCAACAGCGCGATTCGCACCGCGTGATCATTCGTTTCGTGGTCGCTCATTTTTGGCCCTTAGTTACTCGCCACTCGTCCGAGCGGTCGTTTTGGTTACTCGCGGCTGTCATGCTACAGACTCAAGCACTTTAATCCACCCGACGAAAACCGCAGCGCCCGCGATGGTGTATGCAAAGTCCACAGGATCGCGCTGCCCGCCGACGTACGGGTCAATCATCTCCTTTGCGAATCCGATGGCCACCGGCACTAGGCAGGCGGCGACGATTCCGAAGGGCAGGGATAGGCCGGCGATGGCAACGCCCGCGAGAAAGTGGGTTTGCTTGTCGAGTGCGATCATGAGGTACTCCGGCTCATCTTGATGTTGTTACACACAACCCAGAGGTAACCTGCAATGACAAGGTACAGCACCTCGACAGGCACTTGCGGCGCGGCCCACCAAATCCAGCCGACGAATGCCAACTTGATTAGGATCATGCCGGGGATGAGCCCGGCTAGATCGAACCACTTTCGCATGATGCGGTTGCCCTCGACTAGGCCCCGCTTGCGCAGCGCGTAGATCGTCGTGGCCGCGTCCAGGGC
>Ga0105050_10001072_pt1 | contig 41539 bp, 32 predicted proteins | sample FRY01_FD_78088 | JGI IMG/M metagenome (GOLD analysis project Ga0105050, IMG submission 78088) | Freshwater microbial communities from Lake Fryxell liftoff mats and glacier meltwater in Antarctica - FRY-01 | ecosystem: Environmental > Aquatic > Freshwater > Ice > Glacier meltwater ...
CCCAACCAGCAAATGTTTTGGCGTGCATTGCGCGCTAAAAGCGCGCGGACCAAGGGCGACCACGTACGCCAAGGTCCGGTTTTTGGTCCGCGCGCATTCTGCGCGCTTACGGGCGCTCAAGGCAGAGTTTCTTAGAACTCGATTGCCCTGCACCTTGCCACTTGCGTCTACTTTATAGCCACCTACGCCCGTCGGTTGGACCCTCAAATCGGATCTTTTCGAGGGTGCTGGTGTCGATAGGGGCGTGTGGAGGGCCCTCGCGCGGCGACGATTCCAGTTGACTACAGAGTAACGTCAGCTCTGTGCGCAACGCGTCAAGGCTATGAGGTCCAAAGACATTGTAGCCGGCCTCGTAGTGCTGGACCTGGTACTCCTCGTAGGTCGTGAGGTAGCCGACGTAGGCGCTGGCGTAGGTCGTGATGACGACATTCTTCACGCCTGGGAGGGCGTCACGGACGGTCGCGCGGAGGCGTCTGCCCGCGACGGTGGTCGTCTCGAAGGGGACCCCGACGATCGCGAAGTGTCCGATACGGATGAGGTTGATCGGCAGGACCTGAGGGATCCAGGACCCCGCGTGGATGCCGCCGGCGTTGAGCGCCGCGCGCACCCACTTTAGGAGGGGATCAAGGGCCGGCGTGCGCGTCAGTGGCACGAAATTTAGGAGCTGGCCGTCGCGCCCGCGGGCGAAATCAATAAAGGGGACCTTCGGGTCGCCACGGAGGCGTCTCGCAGCCACCGAGAGGGCGCGGTTTAGGCCGCGCACCCGACGCAGCGGGCCCGGGCCCTCGGCGGTCCCCTCGGCCATGGAGAGCCCCAAGAGGGCGGGGTTGGTCAGCTGCGGCAGCCCATCGACGCTGAATTTGGGGGCTACCGCGGCGCGGCTGAAGTCGACCCAGCGGACGGCTCGCGTGAAGGGGCCCGTCAGGGGTATCTCATCCGGCGACGCGTCAAGGGGCGCGACCGAGCGAAGGTGACGTACTTGTGAGTCCGCGACGTGCTGCGCGCTGGCGAAGTCGTCGTCATGCTTGCCGATATTGTGTTTGCGGCGCTTGTCCCAGCGATAGTTAGGCGACACGTCCCCGCAGCACTCTTGGGCGATGACGACGCCGAGGCCGGCGGCCTCGAGGGAGAGCGCGGCGAGTCCTTTGTAATCAGGATGGATTTGGGTGTTGGATGCGTGGACGGTCGTCCCGTGCGTCGCGAACCACTGCAAGACGCCGCGAAGGCGCCCACTGGCATCGCGCGCACTGAGGACCGTCATCGCACGGTCGGTGGCCTCGTCGCGGCGGGCTTTGCTGACCGGGGTGACGTCGCGGTTCTTGTTATAGGCGAACCACGAGCGGTTAAAGGCGACGCCGTCACTGAGAGGGACAGTCGTCTGGGACACGGCGAGAGTCGCCGGGTTGAGGTCCTCGGCGGCGGCCCGAACCGCGGCGACCACGCCAGCGACGAGGCCGTCAAAGACCTTTGGCGAGAAGCCGGGCGCGCTGAGGTTGGTCCAGAAATGATGCGCGAAGCCGCTGGGGCCGCTGTGCGTGTGCGTCGCCGCCAATATCAGCTCGTGCTCGGCGATGGCCGGTCGGGCCCCGGCGGGTTCTGCGAGGGAATCGAGGACCGCGAGATGCAGGCCCTGCGTGATCATCATCGTGTCTAAGACGACGAAGGCGAAACGCGACGAGCTCTGCGTGCTCTCGATGATGCACGCGCGGGCATGGAGAGGCACCGCGACGCCGAGGGCCTTATTGTAGGGCATGCCCCAGCCCATCATCAACATCCCGTGCTCGTACAGCGTGATGTCGGCGCGCCCAAATCCGACCCGCCAGGGCGTAGCGGGGGGCGATGAGAGCGTGTGGTCGTTGGATTTGGCTGCCATGGCCCTAATCCTGCCTACCTTCCGGAGCACACACAAGGTCTGACCAAGTCGTCTCGCTGACCGAAGGCACCGACCTCGCTGGGGCCGCGCAGTGTGGCAGGGGGGTGATCGTCAGGTCTTCATTCGGCGATTCCGAGGGCGCGCAGCCGGCTCAGGGCCTCGTGAACGACCGCGAGGGGAGCGCCATGGTCCGTGGCGACGGTTTGAGGTAGCCCGCCTTCCAAAAGGGCGACGATCAGCGGCGTGATCGGCCCCTGCACGAGGCCGCGGTGGGTCGCGGCGACGAGAAATGGGGGCGTCTGCCTCTTGGCGACCGCGAAGGCGACGCCGGCCAAAGGCACCGTCACCTCGGCGGGGATGGCGAAACCGGGCTCGGGCGAGAGCAGGATGGCCCGAACGACGGCCTCGAAGAAGTCCTGTTCGCGTGCGGCTGGGTCGCCAAGTTGTTCCGCCTCGGCGAAGCGATAGAAGGCCTCCTCTAGGCACGCACCTTGGCTGGTCCGCGGCCACTCGCGATAGAGTTGGTAGGCGCCCGACCCGACAAAGCGCGCGAAGATCGCCTCTAGGCGGTCGGCGCCGTTCGCGTCGTCTGCGCCGCTGAGTGACGGGGCGAGGGTCCGGCCGAAGCGCTCGAGCAGGCCCCCGGAGCCACGGAACTGCTTGTAGATTAGGTCCTTACGCAGCTGCTCGGCGGTGCCTTGGAGCTGGCCGTGGTCGATGGTCTCGAACTCGGGTGGCAGCGCCACCTTGCCCTCGCGGAAGGCCGTCCGAAAGGCCTCGTCGGTCAGCAGGCGCTCGAGGATGTCGGTGGGCGTCGCGTTCACGGGGCGGCTTCTTCTGTTGGATGTGCCCAGCGGCCGACGATTGATTGCAGCTCATCAAATCCGGGGCGCGCGGTCGAGAGGAGCTCGCCGAAGCCGTCAAGGGCAGGGTCCTCGTAGGTGATGAGCCGCAGCTCGGGGCACAGGGGCAGGAGGCGGCGCAGCAGCTCGAGCTGTTCCGCCATCAGGACCCCGTGGTGGTAGTCGAAGAAGGCGTGGCCATCGACGGCGCACCCCGAGAGGTGTAGCTCGGCGCAATGTGCCAGAGGCAAGCGCTCAAGGTCGCCATAGAGCGCCTCGCCCCGGTGACCGCGCACCCACCGCCAAGACAGGAGGTGCCCCAAGTCCAGGGTCACGGCGACGTCTGTGGCGACGGCTAGCTCGGCGAAGAAGTCATAGGCGTCGATCTTGCCGACGTAGACGCTGGTCCCCTCGGAGAAGCCCGGAAACTCTGCCAGCAGCGGGATCTCCAGCGCCGCCTGGACCTCACGGGTGTTGGCGATCGTCGCCTTCAGGCCCTCGGGCGTCAGCCATGGCGCCAGCGGGTAGGGCAGGGGGCGACCGTTGATGGACCACAGGCCCACATCCTCGTTGACCCATTTGAGGTCATAGCGTCTCGCGAGATCGTTGGTGAACCGACAAATATCACGGCGGTCGTAGGCCTCGAGGGCGCCTAGATTAAAGGTCGTCTGATGAAGACCTCGGGCGTAGCTCGCGGGCAGGCCATCAAAAGCGCTGTCCCATGCGCCCTTGTAGTCGTCGATTCGGAGGCGGCTTCGGCTCTTGGGCTGCCATGAGAAGAAGACCGCGCGATAATCATCCGCGAATCCCTCAAGGTGCCGAACGACGGAGCTCGCGATGCGATCGCCTGCCACCTGGTCGAGGTGAAATCCCGACGGGGTCCTACGGTCCGCGACCGGCTCGGCGGGGGCCTCGATCCAGGGGAGATCAAGACCCACACCGAGGCCGGTCCGGGGTGCGAGTGGGGGAAACGCGATCACGTGGCTTAACCTCTTGGCTTATCGGGCTGTGACGGCGACGACGAGGCGCTCGGCCGCGTTGGCGCGACGGCAGGTCATCGCCTTCGCTGTCGCCTCTTGTTCTTCCGTGCAGCCGCCACGATAGCACAGGCCTTCGCCCGCCGCGTCGCGCTCGATGAGGGCGCCGACCTCGACCACATGCAAGGCTGCGAGGGCCGCGAGGGCGGTGGTCCCCTCTTGCGGATCGCAACCTGCAAACGTGGTCGGTTCGACGTCGCGGTAGCCTTCGAGGAGCGTGGTCGCCGTCGCGGCCAGCTGGCTGAGCTGAGCGGCCGTATTGGCGAGGACGGCGTCGGGTTCTGGGCACACGTAGCAATTGCCGTGGGCGGGGGAGATGACCATCGCGCCGACCTCGAAGATGTCCAGTCTGGCTAACATCATCAAATCATTTGAGGTCTGCGCCTCAGTCGCGGCGTCCAGCGCCCCGAAGACGGGCGGCGGGGCGACCTGAAACTCGGCGGCGGCGCGCTCGGCGAGGGTCTCAAGCAGCGCGGCCTTTTCGCAGCTGGTCGCCTCCGCAGCCGCAGTGTCCTCCGCGCATGGGAGGTTGTAGCACATCGGGTTGTTCGCGGGCTCCGCCTTCAGAAACGCGCCGATGTCGATGATGTTGAGGCTATCGAGGACCGCCAGATGGGACGCCGTCTTGGCGTCGACGGTCCGCGCGCTGCATGCGCTGGTCGCCGGCGCGAGGTCGTGAGACAGCCCGACGAGCCTATTGAGATCGGCGGCGAGTCGAATCTCCGTCGCCTCGCGCTGGTCGGGACAGGCGAAGCCATAGCAATTGCCGCCTGTGCGGTCAGTATCTGTCAGTAGCTGACCGACCTCGAAGATCTCGAGGCTGGCGAGCTGGGCGAGATTGGCGTCGATCTGGGCCCTCCGGGCCGTCACGTCGATGGTGGCCGTCGCCGGCTCTTTGGGCTGCGTCGTGCCCGGCGGCTCCTCGGTTTCGGCAGAGACCAGCTGGGGCCCGACATCGGCACAGGCGGAAAAGGACAGGGCGCCCGCGATGACAGCGGCGCGGCGAAGGACGACGGGAAGAAACTGAGTGCGCATTTTCATGAGAGGCTCCTGGCTGGTGGGTTTCGCGACCTTGGAATCTCAAGGTACGGAAAGCGCAGTCATCGTAGAAGCAAATAGATCTGGACATTATTATTCGGATTAGGCGAATAATAGTCGAGATGCTACACGATATCGATCTCATACGGGCCTTTGATGCGGTCGCGACCCACCTGAACTTCGGGCGCGCGGCCGCGCATGTCGGCCGCTCGCCGGCGGCAATTTCGGAACAAATCAAGAGGCTTGAGGAGTTGTTCGACACGCCGCTCTTCGCCCGTACGACCCGCTCGGTTGCGCTGACGCCGGCTGGCCATCGGCTGTGGCCAGAGGCCAAGCGCCTGATCCAGCAGGCGCGGGTATGCGAGGAGGTCGTGCGGGGACGCGGGCACGCACCGTTCGAGCTGCGTGTCGGCACCCGCTTCGAGTTAGGCCTGTCATGGCTGCTGCCGGCTCTCTCGGTCATTGAACCCGAGCGGCCCAATCGCGCCGTGCACCTCGTGTTCGGTGACAGCCCCGAGCTAATGAAGAAGACGAAGGCGGGCGAGATCGACGCCACGGTCACGTCCGAGCGCCTCACGGACGGTGCCCTCGCTTACGCCCTCTTGCACGAAGAGCACTATGTCTTCGTGGCCGCGCCTAAGTTACTCTGCGCTAAACCGCTCCGGACCGCCCGCGACGCAGCCGAGCACCGCCTCATTGACGCCCACGCGGACCTTCCCCTCTTTCGCTACTTTCTCGATGCCTCGCCGCGCGAAGAGGTCTGGCGCTTTGCGCGGATCGAGACCATGGGAGCCATCGGAGCCATCCGGCACCGGGCCTTAGAGGGCGCCGGCGTGGCCGTCCTGCCCTTGTATTGGGTCACGGAACAGCTCGCCGAGGGCAGCCTCGTGCGCCTCCTGCCGGAGCGCGAGCTGAAGACCGACTTCTTCCGCCTGATCTGGCGGCGAGACCACGCCCTAGAACCGGAAATCCAAGAGCTAGCCGAGCAGTTGCAGAAGCAGCCATTGAGTTGAAGGCGACTGGGACAGTTCGTTTCAGCAGACAGGCGCGAAATGGCTACGGGTTTGGGTGTCAAATGGACGCCTCATGATATGACCCGGGGGATCTGTATTCAGTTTCTTTCTCACGCTGGCGATGACAGACGCGGCGCGCCTCTCAAGAGCCGGTCCGACACAAGGTTGAACGATGGCATTCGATGAAGCACTTGGCGATCGCGTAAGGCGAGTCCTCGGCACCCACCCCGCCCTCACCGAACAGCGAATGTTTGGCGGCCTAGCATTTATGTTGAACAACAAAATGTTTGTTGGAATCATCGGCGAAGACCTCATGGTCCGGGTCGGACCCGATGGTCAGGCCGCCGCCCTCGCCAAACCCCACGTCCGCCCCATGGACTTCACCGGTCGTCCGATGCGCGGCTACGTCTACGTCTCGCCGGAGGGCACCGGGACCGTCGAGGCGGTGGCCTTCTGGGTCGAGCGCGGCGCCGAGTTCGTCGAGAATATGCCCGAGGCGCCACCCAAGAAGCCCCGCAAACCTAAGGATTGAAACGCCAGCAGATATAGGCGGCCAACTACAGATCAATTCAACCCCCCCCACACCCTATCTTGCGAAGCTCGGGGCGGAGAGGTAAAAGCTCCGGATGCGAAAGCTACTCTTCTGCTTCCTAGCCGCCTCGGCGGTCTCCTCAACCCTTCTGGCTGGCTGCTCGTCGACGTCCTCGACCGTCGTCGAGTCGCGCGTCGCCGACCCGGCCGAGGCCTTGATCGGTCAATGGCACGATCGCGATCTGACCGATTACACGTTTGAACGCGTCGACGGCAGGGTCACGTTGGTGTCCATCGTCGACTACGACGAGGAGGTCTTTGAGGTCCGCTCGGCGGGCTTCGTAAAGGGTTTCTATACCATTGAATACTTCGTGCCATCGACTAGCTACGTCGTGACCTACACGATCCAGAGCCTCGAGGGCGAGCAGCTGCCAGCGCGGTGGACCAACTCCGAAGGTGAGTCCGGCGAGGAGGCCTTCACGCGGTTTGAGTGAAGGCCTCCCGCGGTTCGGGCCTTGCTACCGCGGGGTCCGGTAGGTTTTATTAATGTCAGTCGGGCCGAGATGACGCTGTTCGGAAAGGAACAACGCCCCCCTCTCGGCCCGACGTGGTGGCGCCGCCAACACGTCGCCCAGACTGCAAGGGTAGTGTTTTGAAACACTTCGGGTTTTGCTTCGCTCATTCGAGGCGCGGTGTGCGGACCAGAATGGCGCTGGACTGAGACGCTGGGCGGCTGTAGGGTCCGGCCGTGGCAAAGCTTACCGACCCCCGACTTGATCCTGATGTCCCCGCGGGGATGTCCATTGAGCTCCTAAAAGAGCTCCACCTCTTGACGCGCGACGGGCAGTTAAACGCCGATGCACGCCGAAAGCTAAAGCAAATCCGGCATCTCGTCGGGTTGCTGCGGCCGGCGCTCAACGACGCGTTGGCGAGGACCGACAACCCGGTCGTCGTCGATTGCGGCGCGGGCAAGAGCTATCTCGGGGCCCTACTCTATGAGTTGGTCCTCGGCCCAGAGGGTCGCGGAACCTTGGTGGCCATCGAGTCCCGGACCGAGCTCGCGGCCGACGCGGTGAAGAGGGCCGAGCGCTTTGGACAAGAGCGCTTTGTGGTCCTGGCCGAGGCCATCGCGACCGCCAAGCTCGATACCAAACCGAATATCGTCGCGGCGCTTCACGCTTGTGACACCGCCACGGACGACGCTCTTTTGCTGGCGATTACGACCGAGACGGACCACGTGGCCGTCGTTCCCTGCTGTCAGGCCGAGGTCGCCCGCCAGCTTGAGCACGCGACGCCCACGGACGCGGCGATCGGGGCCCTCTTCGCGCATCCACTGCATCGGCGCGAGCTTGGCTCGCACCTGACGAACGTCGTGCGCAGCCTGTGTCTTCAGGCCCATGGTTATAAGGTCACCGTCACCGAGCTGGTCGGCTGGGAGCACTCGGCCAAGAACGAGCTGATCCTAGGTAAGCGCGTGAATCGCTTTAATAATGCCGCCCGCGCTGAGCTGGCCGCGCTGCTCGAGCGTTTCGGGGTCGTGCCCGCGCTCGTCCGCGAGCTCTCTGCGCGTGGCCTGGACCCCCGAGTCCCCCACACCTAAATGGACGACTTCCGAACCGCCCTGACCCAGCGCCCGCGGGTCGGGGTGGTCGGCGAAGCCTCAAGGCCGCGAAGCGGACAGCGAGCCGGCCACCCCGACCCGCGGGCGCTGCTTAGCTCCCAATCGAGAGTCTTCTGTTTATTCCGCATCTCCGACCGACCCAACGTCCCGGCGAGAGATGCGGACCATAGATCCGCGAACCCGTTACGGGTTCATCGTATACCGGCCTTTCAGCGGAAAGACCTCGGATTGCCACACCCGCTCGAAGCGCTCGGCGTCGAGCACGGGCTTGGCGATCATCTTCATGCACAGCTCCATCTGTTTCGCCGAGCTTGACGGCTTGGAATAGAGCTGCAGCGCGTACTTCGAGAAGTCTCGGATCATAAAGTCGAAGATCTGTGCCAGCAGGTCCTCGGACAGCGCGTCGGGCTCTAGGAGGTGGTACTCGATGATGAGCTGGCCATAGGCGACCAGCGTGAAGATCTCGCCCATCGACAGCAGGAAGTCGATGTCCTTGGCCTGCGCGGCGGCGACCGTCGCGTCCATGGCCGAGGCCAGCAGGAATTCCTTAAACGTGGCGATCTGTGCGCGGAAGACCTCGACGTTCGGGAGTGACACCTGCTTATAGGCGATATTGAAGTCGTGAAATTGGATCTTGCTGAGGCCGCGCGTAGGGCCCTGGTCGAACAGGAAGGCGTCGTTCCGGGCGTGGGGCAGGCGGGGGATCTCCGGGAAGGTCGCGGGGCTGAAGAAGTAGTTGCGGATGAACTTGATGATCAGCGCCATATTGACATGGACGGTGCCCTCGAGCTTCGGCAGGGCGCGGATATCGCGCGCGGCCATCTCGAAGTAGCCATCCTTTTCAAAGCCCTTGGCCGCGATGATGTCCCAGAGGTGGTTGATGACCTCTTCGCCCTGGGTCGTGACCTTCATCTTGACCATTGGGTTAAACAACAGGTACCGGCGGTCCTTCGGGTTGGCGATGCGCATATAGTCGGCGGCGCGCCGCGCGAAGGCCTTCATCGCGACGAGGCGGCAATACCCGTCGACGAAGAGCTGGCGCACGTGGGGAAAGTCGCTGACCGGGTTGCCGTAGAGGATGCGATTTGATGCGTGGTCAATCGCCTCGTAGAAGGCGTGGGTGCACATGCCAATAGAGGCCCAGCCGAGGTTGAATTTACCAATATTGACCGTGTTGAGCGCGGCGTCCCAAGCGTCCTGGCCCTCTGACAGGATCTCGGCCTCGGTGATGGGGTAGTCGGTCAGGCGATATTCCGCCACGTAGGATTGTGAATTTACGACGTTTTGCACGAGGGTGTAGGCGTCGTGAGTCGGCTCGACCGCGAAGAAGACGAACTCGCCGCTATCGGAGAAGCGCCCGAAGGTCGACACGAGTCCCGCGCGGTTCGCGTTGCCGATGTAGTACTTCGTGCCATTCGCGCGGTAGGTGCCGTCGCCCACGGGCGTCAGCGTCATCCCGCTGGCGTAGAGGTCGGCGCCGTGCTCGCGCTCGGACAGGCCGAAGGCGAAGATGGCGCCGTCGCGGAGCAGGGCCGCGGTCTTGGCCTTGATCGCTTCGTTGTCACTCATCCAGAGGGGCCCGAGGCCGAGGATAGAGACCTGCCACGTGTACCAGTACGCGAGGCCGTAAAAGCCCGTGAGCTCGTTAAAGTCGCAGTTACGGTGGGTGTCCCAGCGCTGGTCCGGCGCGTCGCCTTCCGGCGTTGGCGTCAGCAGCGTCGCGAAGAGGCCGCTCTCTTTGTTGAACGCGAGGAAGTCCTCGTACCAGGTCTGGTCGCGATCGTCCGCCTTGAGTTGGGCGCGTCCTTTGGCTTCGAAGAACGCGATCGTGGCGCGCATCAACGCCGCGCTGCGCTCGTCGAGGTGTCTGGGGTCATAATTTTTGGGATTCAGCAAGATCATAGGGGCCTCCGGCGGATTGCATACCACGTCGCCGGGCGTGGGCGAACGCCACCACCCGCTTTTTGCGCCATCAGCGGCGCGCGGACGCGGCACAACCCGGGCGCGCGCCGTCGTTCACGCATGGGCCGGCTGATTGTCTTGCCCAGCCTCGCCCTCTTGTTATGCTCCACGCCCCTTGGAGGACCGAGGGATGCGCCGGGAGTTTTTGTATGGTATTGAAATCATTGGATCGACAGCTTCTCCCGCTTCAGGGCGGCGTGGCTGAAGGGTACGAGTCCGTCGCGCGCTGCTTTTCAGAGCAGCTCAAACGCGGCGCACAGATCGGGGCGGGTTTCGCGGTCTATCGTCGTGGTGAGTGTGTCGTCGACCTCTGGGGGGGACTCGCGGATGTCGCGACGAAGCGGCCATGGAACCGGGACACGCGCCTCGTGGGCTTTTCCATCACGAAGGGCTTCGCCGCGATGGCCTTTCACCTCTTGGCAGACCGCGGTCTCGTCGACTGGGAGGCCCCGGTGGCGCAGTATTGGCCGGAGTTCGCGCGCGCCGGCAAGGAGTCCATGAGCGTCGCGACCCTGCTCAATCATCGCGGGGGCTTGGCGCACCTCGATGCCAAGCTGACCCTCGCGGACTGTCTCGACCCTGCACGCGCAGACGTTGTACGTGATGCCCTTGAGGCGCAACGCCCCTCGCACACGCCCGGCACGCAACAGGGCTATCACGCCATCACCTTCGGGATGTACGCGCGCGAGCTCTTCGAGCGGATCGCGGGCGAGGACCTCGGGGTCTTTTTGAGGCGCGAGGTCTTCGAGCCCACTGGGTCCGACGCCTGGCTAGGCACGCCCGCCTCCGAGGAGCCGCGTTTCGCGACCCTGTACCCGCCGAAAGCCGCCGCGCGCGTAGTAAACCTCGCCTCGCGTGCGTTCACGGAGCCTCAGTCCATGGAGGCGCGGGTCTTTCGCGACTTCTTGAGCCCGCGATCGGTCGGACGGGCGGCGTTCCTTAACCCGAGCACCCCCGGCAACGACATGCGGGCCTACAACGAGCCTGCGGTCACCCGAAAGGTCCTCGCGTGGGCGTCGGCCACAGCGAGCGCCCAGGGGATCGCGCGCGCCTACTTGCCCTTCGCCTCGCGTGGTGCCTTTGAGGGGCGGCATTACCTTCGCCCCGAGTCCCTCGTCCCGACCTATCGTCGAGTTGGCTGGTCCGACCGCGATCTCGTCTTGCAGAAGCCGCTGGGTTGGTCAGGAGGCTTCGTCAAAGAGGAGCGTCACATCTTCTGCCCAAACCCCGAGTCCTTTGGGCACCCCGGCATGGGTGGGGCCCTGGGGTGGGCCGACCCGGTCGAGGAGCTCACCATCGGCTACATCATGAATCGCATGGACTGGCGCGTCCGGTCTGCCCGGATTCTAGAGCTATGTCGGACTCTTTACGACTGCGAGGCGTTGACGGAGCCGCGACAGCTGTAGTGGCGGATGGGTCGTCTTTACCGACGATTCATTGGTACTGATTTCAAGTAGTTGTGATTTAAATTACAAAACATTTGCGGTTGGCCTTGCGCTTCCATTGTTTCGCAATGTATCTCAGCGTCATCGAAACACGCGGCGAACACGGGGAACAACCTTCGGCATCGTCGCGTCCAGATGAGGTCAAACTATGCGTAAGATTATTCAGCAGCTCGTGACCGGCGCCGGAGTGCTCGGTTTGTCCGTCTCCGTCGCCCATGCAGACTTTGTCGACCCTAAGACTTTTCCGATCTGCGCCGCTCACATGAGCCCCAGTGGCGCGCCAGCGCTGAACCCCGACAGCCCCATTCAGGCTCTCACCAAGGCGTGCGACGGCGAGCTTTTCGGCTGTGACATTACCCTCGACGCGGTCAAAGGTAAGCCTGACCCCGCGTTCGCCGGTTTCTTCCCGGACTTGATGTACTACACGGGGGTCAACGACAAGGGGCACTGCGTCCAGCGCGTCGCCAGCATCAAACAGATCTACGAGGGTGCCGTCGCGTTCGGCGTGCCGGACCTGAAAGACAAGCTCATCGACCAGATCGACTCGGACGAGAAGCTCACCGAGCTCAACTGCCAAGCCAAGCAGGAGGTGGTCCGCGCGCTCTGGTATCTCGGTGATGTCACCGCCGCGGATGCGATGATCGCCAGCTACAACAACCTCCTTTGCACGCCGCACCACTTCAACGAGACCGTGAGCCGCATTGCCGATTGGCCCCTCAGCGACGCACAGCTCGACGCGATTGAAAAGACCTGTGTGGACGGCATCTTCGGCGAGAAGATTCGCAATCATAAGGACGCCCTCAAGGGGTGTTACCTCTTCTTCGCAACGCGCGCCAAGGCCAGCGACGACGCCCTTGAGTATCTGAAGATGGGCGCCACCAATGACAAATATGCGCTGATGGCCCTCGCGTCCGCGGACCCGAAGGGCGAAAAGAAGCGCTTCGAGAAGATCTTGGAAGAGCAGACGACAGACGGCTTCTCGCGGGACGCCAAGGGCACTCTGACCAAGAAGAAGATCAAGATCTATCGCGGCGGCCGGGACGAGACCGTGAGCGCGGCGGTGGCTCTCGTGGCCGCGGGTGACGCGGGTGGTATGGCGGCGGTCAAGTACTGGCTCGAGCTCTACGGCAACACCCTGGCTAGCGCCGATGGGTTCGAGCGCATCTTCCTCTGGGGCGCGCCCTTCGCGGACGCGGCGACCCAGGCCAAACTACGCCCTCTACTTGAGAAGGCTTTCGCGGCGGCCGAGAAGGCTGGGGCCAAGGAAGACTCGACAGCTCTGTCGGTGGCGCGCGCCGCGGTCGGGCTCGGTCAGATCGGCAGCAATAAGGGCATCAACGCCATCGTCGAGGCCATTTCTGGGGACAACGACGAGCGTCGCGACTCGGTCCTGCCCGCCATTGGCGGTGTTACGAACGTCTTCGGCACTTTCCGTTGGGGTCGCGTCGGGCTCAAGTTCGGCGGCAAGACCGGTCTTCAGGCCGCGGACGGCCAGAAGATCGTGGATGCGCTTGAGAAGAAGGCGAAATTCTTCAAGGGTGACACCCGCAAGCAGGCGATTAGAGCGATGCTCGACATCAAGAGCCGGATGAAGGTCGCTGGGGTCTAAGGCGCGCTGACATCCGCTCCACGCCCTGATGAGCGTGGAGCGGATGTCGCGTCGTTTTAAGGTGGGGGGCGTCGACAGATTTGTCGTCGCCCCCCACCTTTTTGATGGGCGCCTGTGAGACTTGGCGCCCCCGGAAGTCGGTGACCGCGCAAGATCCCCCAGAGCGATGGGACAGGGTGCCCCCACCTCTCTCGGCGCGGATCTTGATCATCGGCCATACGCATGTCCGAGGAGGCTCGCTTCGCGGCCTCGGCGGACCGCAAGCTTGACGCCGCGAATCCAACAGCACATCCTCTCGTTATTCCATAAGTTTTTTGGCTATCGCGCGACGGGGGGGCTAGCCTCTTCGTCTTGGGTGCGCGTGGTCGCGTTTGACAACGGAGGGCGACATGCTAGGCGTTGCGTTTGGTGACATCGTGGGGGCGCCCTTTGAGCATCGGCCCAACAAGTCGGTCGTGTTCTCGTTGTTCTCCACCTACTCGCGTTTCACCGACGATACCGTGCTCGCCGTGGCGGTGGCGGATTCCATCTTGCGTGGGACAGATTTCGGGCAGACGATCCGTGTCTGGGGGCGTCGCTATCCAGACGCCGGCTACGGCGGGACGTTCATTCGCTGGCTCATCGACGAGGACGCGGGTGACTATGGTTCGTGGGGAAACGGATCCGCGATGAGGGTCGCGGCGGTGGGTTGGGCGTTCTCCACGGTCGACGAGGTCCTTAAGGAAGCTCGCCTCTCGGCGATGCCTACGCATAGCCACGACGAGGGGATCAAGGGGGCACAGGCTGTGGCGCTGGCGGTCTTTCGGGCGCGAACGGGCGCCACAAAGGAGGTCATACGCAACGAGCTTGAGGCGCGTTTCGGGTACAAGCTCGCCACGACGGTCGACGAGATTCGCCCCTACTATCGATTTGACGTGAGCTGCCAGGGTTCGGTTCCCGAGGCTCTTGTGGCGTTCTTCGACTCTCACAGCGTCGAGAGCGCCGTCCGCCTCGCGGTGTCCCTCGGCGGGGACTCGGACACCCAGGCGGCGATCGCGGGCGCGGTGGCTGAGGCATATTATGGGGGGCTGCCGCCCGGCATCGAGGTCTCCGTGCGCAAGCGCCTTGATGGCGCGATCGGCGCGGTCCTTGATGATTTCTATCGCAAGTATGTCTATCCCGCTCGCACGGCTCACGCGGTTCGGATACATCGCGGCGTCTGAGCTCGGGGCCAATGTCCCCCGAGCCATTCAAGGCGCTACGGTGGACGCTCGTCGCTAGATCCCGGCACCTCGCTGAAGGGCGTGGTGAGACGCGAGCAAGGTATGAAGCGCCGCGCGGAGCCCGACCGGCGTCAGCGGTTTCGGTAGAAAGGCCGAGTTCGGCGCCATCAACGTCTCGTTGACGGCGAATTCGGCCGTGTAGCCGGAGACGAGCAGGACGGCCGTCCTAGGGTAGGTGGCCCGGATCGCCTTGGCCAACGCCGGGCCGGACATCCCCGGCATCGCCACGTCGCTCACGATCGCGTCAAAGGGCGGGCTGGCGCTTGTCGCGACCGCCAAGGCGTCGGTGCCATCGACGCACTCGGTGACGTCGTGACCCGCAAAGCGCAGCGCGCGCGCCATCATCACTCGGACAGCCTCCTCGTCATCGACGACGAGGACACGTACCGCGGCGCTAGTCTCGGCAGGGATGATGTCGCTATTTCGGGCCTTGTCGATGTTGCCGACAGCGAGGGGCATCCGGAGGTGGAAGGTGGTCCCGGCTCCGACGTTGCTGGTCACCTCGACCGCGCCGCCGAGCTGGTCAAGGATGCTGCGGACCGTGGGGAGGCCGAGGCCGGTACCCTTGCCCGTGGGTTTTGTGGTGAAGAAGGGCTCGAAGATCTGTTCAAGGATGTCCCCTGGAATTCCGACGCCCGTGTCTGTCGCATCCAGACCGACATAGGTGATGCCATCTGGGCCTTTGGCCAACGACGAGCGGATCAGGAAGATGCCCCCGTTCGGCATCGCGTCGCGCGCATTGACCGCCAAGTTTAGCAAGCATTGCTCGAGCTGGCCCGGGTCGGCGGTGACGCGGAGCGGCTCGTCCTCAAGCTCGAACTCAAGCCGAATACCGTCGCCGAGGAGGCGCCGCAGCATCACCTCGAGCTCGTGAATGTGGGCGTTGACGTCGAAGATCCTGGGAGCGAGGACCTGCCGGCGGGCGAAAGCGAGCAGGCGCCGCGTCAACTCACGTCCCCGCTTGCCGGCGCTCATGACCTCGTGGAGGTCGTTCGCTGTCTGTGTCTCTCCGCGCCCTGTGGCTTCTGCCGCCAGGACCTCGGAGTACCCGAGGATGACCGTCAGGATATTGTTGAAATCGTGGGCGATTCCGCCGGCGAGGCGCCCCAGCTCTTCGAGGCGTTGGGCGGCCCTCAGGCGCTCCTCTAGGTTGCGGCGTTCAGTCAAGTCCCGGGAGTTGACCACGAGGCAACCGAGATCTTCGTCCGCGATGTGATTCGTCAGCGAGCTCTCCATCCAGCGCCACTGGCCGTTTTTGTGGCGGGTACGCGTCACCATCGTCGTCGGCGAGTCTGTGCCAGCCACGACCCGCCTCAGGGCCTCCTCGACGGTGTGACGCTCATCGCGGGGTACGATGTCAACGGCGTTGCGGCCGACGATGTCCTGTTCCGCCCCGCCGAGAACGCGGGTCACCGATGGGCTGACGTCGAGGATCTTGCCCGCAGAGTCGGTCAGGACGATGATGTCCCAACCGGCTGCGACCAGCCGGCGAAAGCGCTTCTCGCGCTCTTCTAGGCGGCGCTCGTAGCGCTTCTGAATCGAGATGTCGGTGATAAAACACGAGACCCAACCCCGCGCATCTGCCATGAAGCGGGCCTCAAAGTCGCGACGACCGTTTGGGAGATCGAGAGAATACTCGAGGTGAATCGGTGTCTCGCTGGATCGGGCCTCGTCTATCGCGCGGAGCGCGGTCCCGCCGAACGCGCCAAGGAAGGGCACCTCGGCGGACAACCCTAGGAAATTCTCTGGTTGGACGTAGAGCTGTTGGCCGCTATTAGCCTTGAAATTCCGATAAATATTGGATTCATCGAAGTGAAACCAGAGTACAGGAAACGCTTGGAAGACAAGGTCAGGGTCAAATGGCGGCGGATCCGAGTGCGGCATGGTGACGGCCTTCCCGTGTGCCAGAGGTGCATCCAAGTTGAAACATTGAGCGTCCTTTGTCATCACTTGACTCGGACTCGCGCTCGTTTTGTCCGACTCAACAATCGGTTGGTGGTGCGGAATGGGACGCGTGGCAACCGGTCAGAAACATGAGCTTCGTCTTGCGCCGCCGGAAGAAGGCCGTTCATGTGGGTGTCTCCCGTGATCGGTCCACCGCGCCCGGCATCACTCGGACCAACCGCCCCGCGACCGCTGCCTTTGACGCACGCTTCGGCGCCGATCTCCTGATCTCCGTCCCGACGAGCCCGGGGGTCTATCGCTTCTACGGTGATGACGGCGAGGTCATCTACGTCGGCAAGGCCGTCAACCTGCGCAACCGTCTGCGCCAGTATCGTCTCGCCAAGAGGCGGCGGCGCGATTGGAAGATGCGCAGCATCGTGCACGCAGCGACGCGCCTCGAGTGGGAGGTCGCGGTAGACGCGCTGGCGGCATCTGTGAAGGAAGTCGAGCTAATACAACAGCTTCGGCCGCGAGGCAATGTCGTCAGCGCCTACGCCTTTATGTATCCCTTCGTCGGGATTCGCGCGACGAGGGACGTATTCTATATTTGCACAACCACACATCAGGAGGCCTTCCAGGGGTGGTCTCTTCACGGCTGCTTTCGCTCACGCGCGGCCACGGGCGACGCCTTCTTCGCGCTGATGCGCCTCCTCGCCTACCTCGGGCACCCCGTGCCGCGGTCGCGGCTGCGCCCCGAGATCGACGTGCCTCATTCGCGCGTCTTCGGGTTCCGGCAGCTGCCGGGGTGCGTGACCGAGGGACTCGACGCCCTCTTTCGGGGCGTCGACGCCGACTGTCTGCCTACCCTCGCGATGGCGCTCCTAGACAAGGCCTCGGCGCGGTCGCGGGCTGCGGACGTCAAGGCGGACCTCATCACCCTCCGCAATTTCTGGCGGGACGAGGCGCGGCCCCTCCGGGAGGCCGTCGCCACGACCGGCTACGAGGTCTGGCCTGTCCCCCAGACCGAGCGCGACCCAATCTTTTTGCGTTGGAGAGACGCCGTCCCGACGCCCCCGGCGCCCAAACGGACAAGACCGCGGCGCTCGGGTGGCTTGAAGCTGTCGCGCAAGAAGAAGGGGACCTAACGTATGTCCTCAAGGGCCTCTCTGATGCGCTCTTCGCGGTCCAACGTGACATCCGCGAGCTGCGAGCAGGGCACCATGTCGCCGATCTTGACGTAGCTCTCGAGGGGCTCGCGAAAGGGCACGCTCAGAGCGACCGAGACGGTCCCCGCCCAAGGCATGAGGGCATGCTCGGCCACGCCCGGCGCTGTGACCGACACGACGGCGACGCACTGGGTGTCTTGCACGATGATGAGGACTCCCACCGAGGCGGCGAGGCAGCCCGTCTTGATGCAGACGCGCTCGCCTTCCGGGCGGACATCCAGAGGGCGTTCCGGGTAGGCGTCTGCGAGCAGTTTGCCCAGTCGCGCCTGGAGCGCCAGCGCTGGGCCACGTTGGGCTGTGGTCTCGGCTGAGGGGATGATGCGCGGGTAGAGGAGCAAGAGCCCGTCCTCGACCCCGCGCGACTTGCTGACGAACTCGCCCGCCACGAGGCGGGTCTGTGTCGTCGCCTCCGGGTCCTCCTCAGCAGATGTGGCGGCCCCCTGCTCGGTCTTCGTCTCTTGTGGCGGAGTCGTCGTGGCGCAACCCGGCGCATGAAAGAGGAGGGCGGCAAGGAGCGCCGATGCGCGCAAAAGTTTGAGTCGCGGCATTCGCATAGTGTTTGACCTCAGTTAGCGGTGAGGGTGTCGCAATTCGTGCATACACCAAAGGCGATTCCGGTCGTCGCATTAAGGGGCGCGCCGACGGCGTTTAGCTGGGCCGTGCCGTCGGCAAACACGAGGATCCGACCGTCGCTGCTCACGTAGCCGCTCGCGACGGGTTCCGCCTCGCCAGCCGAGCCAAGCGCGAAGCTCTGCGCGTGTCCGAGCCCGACCGATAAGCGCGGCGCATCGACGGCCGCCTTCTTAGGAAAGAGGCCGCCAGCAAAGGACACCGCGAACTCGCTCTCGGTCGCGACGAAGGTGGCCGTGGTGGCTGTGGGGTCAAACGTGAGGGTCGGATCGTCCGTGTTGTATATAATGACGAATCGGCCGGCTTCGGCGCGGAAGGCGAAGCGCACGATTCGATACTGTTTGCCTGCGAGGGTCGCGACTGGGTCGGCCGCGCGCTTGACGCCCCAGGACAAGACGAACGAGGCCTTGTCGGCCGTCGGCACGTCGATAGGGCCTTCACCAGCGAACGGGGGCCAGGTCGCGGGGTCAGAGTCGTACAACATCATGAAGTCTCCACTGGGGGAGGTCGCACCCGAAAAAAACCTCCCTGTGGCCCCGGCAGTCACCGCCCCCGACGGCGAGACGGTGATCGGGACTGCCGGGTCGACGTCACCTTGGAATCGACTCACCGTGACCGGCTGGCCGTTCGCACCGCCGAGGCCCTGCCCGATGTTGAAATACGCGCTCCCAGTCGGCAATATGCTGTAGCCACTGGCGCCGACGGCCGCGCCGACGGTCGCCGCGAAATGCCCACTCACGTACTCGGCCTTGGGCCCGGTCGCGTCGGCCTCTGAGGAGAAGGTCACGAAGCCCCAATCACCTTGGATCGCGCTCGGCGGAAGGTTCTTGCTCTTGCGAATGGCCACGACACCATTGAGCTCGCGCCCGCGGGTCGTTGAACCATCCCCTGAGGTGACGACGTAGCTCCTTAGGCCCTGACCGACGAGCACGTCCGCGTCCGCGGGATGGCCACTCTGATTGCCGGCGGCGATGATGCGCGTGTCGTAGCCGTCGGCGGCCTCGGTGTCTCCGAAGTCATTGATAAATGACTCGGCTTCGTTCGTGACGGTCATTGACGCCGGGCCACTCGTGTAGGGGAAGGACCCGGCCGCGTCCGGATCAGCGGGGTCACAACGCACCGTCGTGCGGAGGGGGGAAGCGCCACTATCTCCGCCTCGGAAGAAGGCACCCGCGATACATTCGGCGCCGACGGTGACCCCTGTCCGGGTAATACCGAGCGTCTCGGAGTAGCTCATGCCGGGTAAGAAGCTGCCGCCGAGAGCGTTATCTTCGATGCCGAGCTTGGGTCCGAAGAAGAAGAACTCGGTCACGCCGGGGGGCGTCGTGTCGGCGCAGATCCCTTGGACACATGAGCCTGAGGCACAATCAGCGTCGACCACGCAGTCGGGGTCGGTCACGTCCGGGGGCGTCTTCGGTGCGCAGACGTCTTGGACACATGAGCCTGAGGCGCACTCGGCGGCGGTCGTGCAGGCGGCCCCATTGGGCGCCAGACATTGCTGCTCAAAGCATGCGCCGCTCGCGCACTCGGCGTTCGCTTGGCAGGAGTCGCCCGCGAGCTTCCTTGGGTCGTCGCCGCAGCCACTCACCGTGAGGAGCAGCATGAGTGCCATAAGGGCGAAGTTCAATAGTTTCATGGTTCAAGCCTCCTAGGCCGTCGGCTAGGTCGTGGGGTCGGCCTCTTGTCCATCGGGCGTCGCTTGCGGCTCATCGGGGATGGTGCCGGTCGAGTGGGTGGGCACCTTAAGGCGAATGGCTGCCTTGGCGATCAGGTGCCCGCTGACGGGCGCCGTAATGAAGAGAAAGACCGTGATGAGGATCTCGTGGAAGCTCAAGCTCGGGCCCTTTAAAGAAAAGAATATCACGGAAGCGAGCAAGACGCCACCCAGCCCAAGTGTCGTCGCCTTAGTCGGCGCGTGCAGGCGCATGAAGATGTCCGGCAGTCGGTATAGCCCGATCGACCCCACCAGCACGAACGCGCTGCCGCATAAGATGAAGAACGAGATGATCACTTCTTCCACGGTCACAGACATGTTGGACTCCAAGCGTTATTCAATGATGTCGCCGCGGAGGATATACTTGCAGAGCGCGACGGTGCCGATGAATCCGGTCATCGCGATGAGCAGGGCGACCTCGAAATTGTGCGTGTACCCGGCGTGAATGCTGAAGAGGACGAGCAGCGCGATGCCGTTGATAGACAACGTATCGAGCGCCAAGATGCGGTCCGGCATCGTCGGGCCCTTCAGGAGACGAATGATGGTGAGGATCATCGCGAGGCTGACCATAGCCGCCCCGACGAAGATTGAGATCTCAAGCAGCGAGCTCATTCGAAAATCTCCTTGAGGGGGGCCTCGTAGCGGCGCCGGATATCATCGATGGCCGCAGCCACGTCGGGGCAGTGCAGGGCGTGCACGACGAGGATGGTCTTGTCGTCGGAGATGAGGGAGGAGACCGTCCCAGGCGTCAGCGAGATGATCGAGGCGAGCATCGTAATCGCGTAATCTGTTTTGAGTTCCAATGGATAGTTGATGAAATGCGGCTGCAGCTTCTTTGGTGAACCAAGGACCTGGCGAGCGACCTGGATGCTGGCGACCATAATGTCCCAGAGGACGATGAACATCAGCTTGAAGAGCTTGAAGTAGTTCTTTGTTTTCGGGTAGTCCGGCCAGAACTTCGCCGTGAAAAGCGGGATGGACCAACCGAGCAGGGCACCCAGAATGAGGGACCCCGGGCTGATCGCGTTCTGTGCGAGGTTCCAGCTGATGAGGAGGACGATGCTCAGCGCGGGTTGCGGCAAGAGGCCCCGCCTCTTGGGTTGGATGTCGCTGTCGCTCATGGCATGGCTCCCGTGATCGGCGCGGCCGTCGACAGGGCCGTCGTCGTGTGGGCGGGCGGGAAGAAGGCCTCGGCCGTCGCGTCGGCGTAGTGCGAGATGGGCTCGGCGAAGACGGTCCACGCGACGATGGCGGCGAGCAAGAGCCCGATTGAAAAGAGCTTGCCGAAGGGCATCGGCACCGCCTTGGTCCCAACTGGACGCGGCGTGGCCTTCCAAAAGACGACGCTGCCCGCGCGGCTAATGGCGACCATCGCGATGAGGCTGCTGGCGAGGACGACCGTCCAAAAGAGGGTCGCTACCGTGCTGGCGGTCGCTGCTTTCAATACAAAGAGCTTTCCGATGAAGCCGGAGAGCGGCGGCAGCCCGGCGACGGCCACGGCGACGATGAAGAAGAGGATGCCGATTCGCGTTGGGTGTTGGAGTTGGGGCGCGGACCGCAGCGCGTCGTCCTGCTCGCCACGCTCGCGGCGTACGAGATCGATGACTAGGTAAAGCGCCGCCATCGCGAGGGTGCTGTGCACCATGTAGTAGATAGCGGCGGACAGGCCCTCGGCCGAGAAGAGGCCGATCGAGGCGATCATCATACCGACCGACGCCACCACGAGGTGGCCCGCCATGCCGCGGAGATCGCGGGCCTGCAGTGCGCCCAGCATCGCGAAGGCGAGGGTCAGTAGGCCGATGGGGATCAGCCAGGGTTCGGCTGTGGACGCCACGGGGCCGGCGCCCGGTCCGAGGATGAACCCATGGACGCGGATAATCGCGTAGACACCCACCTTCGTCATGATGGCGAACATCGCGGCGACAGGCGCGGCGGCCGAGCCGTAGGTCTTCGGGAGCCAGAAGTACAGCGGCAGCACGGCCGCCTTGATGCCAAAGACCACGAGCAGGATGAGGGCCCCTGACTTCACGAGGGCGGCGTCATCGGGGGCGAGGGTCGTCATGACCCGGGCCATATCCGCCATGTTGAGGGTGCCGGTGTAGGCGTAGAGGGTCCCGACGCCGAGGAGAAAGAGGCCCGAGCCCACGAGGTTGATGGTGATGTAGTGAAGGGCCGCTTTCACGCGCGAGGCGTTCGCGCCGTGTAGGAGGAGTGCATAGGATCCGAGGAGGAGGATCTCAAAGAATACAAAGAGATTAAAGATGTCGCCGGTCAGGAATGCCCCCTGGACGCCGGTCACCAACATCAGGAAGAGGGGGTGGAAATAGGGGCCCTCGCGGTCGCCGCCGAGGCACGCGTAGAGGACCGACACGAAGGCCAAAAAGCCTGTGAGCGCGACCATCAAGGCCGAGAGGCGGTCGAGGGTCAGGACGATGCCGAAGGGGATATCCCAGTCGCCGACCTGGTAGACGAAGCCGGCGTCATCGGAGGCCATGCTGACGAGCGCGATGCCGATGGTGAGGTTCACGCCCGTCGTCAGGAGCGCGATGCCGCGGACGAGGGTTGAGCGCTTGTTGCCGAGCAAGATGAGGACGGCCACCATGAACAGCGGCAGGACGATCGGGGCGACGATGATGTCGTGACTCATGACAGGCGTCCCTCGTCGTGCAGGGCGTTGGTTGGCGCCATCGCGTCTGGGTCAGCGCCCGGTCCATCGACGTGGTCGCTACCAAGGGTCAGGTAGGCGCGCAGGGACAGCACGACGATGAAGGCGGTCATGCCAAACCCGATGACGATGGCCGTCAGGATGAGCGCCTGCGGGATTGGGTCGACGTATTTGGACGGGTCGGTGATGCCGTCCACGATGATCGGCGGCGCGAGGTTTCCGAAGCGACCGGTCGCGAAGAGGAAGAGGTTCACCGCGTACGAGAACAAGGACAGACCGACGACGACCGGGAAGGTCCGGGCGCGCAGGATGAGATAGACGCCGCAACTTACGAGGACGCCGATGGCGACAGCGATCAGGGCTTCCATGGATGTTGCTCCGGGGTGAACTCGCGGGTGTCGAAGGTCTGGCGGTTGAGCGCGCCGATGCCGGTCAGCTGCTGCAGGACCGCGCCGACGACGGCCAAGAAGACGCCCGTGTCGAAGGCCATCGCCGAGGCCAGCTCGAGGTCGCCGATGATGGGCAGGTGGATGTGGCCGTGGGCGTGCTTGAGGAAGCTGTAGCCGAAGACGATGCCAGCGAGGCCTGTCGTGATGGCCAGCATCATGCCGATGGCGATCATGCGCCGGTAGTTGACGGTGATGCGCGCACCCGACCAATCGACTCCGTTGGACAGGTACTGCATCGCGACGGCGATCGACACGACGAGACCGGCGACGAAGCCGCCGCCTGGCTCATTGTGGCCGCGCAAGAAGATGTAGATGCCGACGAGCAGGCTGAGCGGCAAGAGAGGGCGCGCAAGCGTGCGGAGGATCATCGGGAATGGCGTCTCGGTCAGCTTGCGCTTCCCGCCGCCTCCGCCTTTGTGAGGGACACGAAGGCCGAGCAGCATGATGTAGACGCCGAGGCCGCCAATACCGAGGACCGAGATCTCGCCCATCGTGTCAAAGCCGCGGAAGTCGACGAGTGTGACGTTGACGACGTTGGAGCCGCCGCCGCCCGACACGGAGTTTTCGATATAAAATCCTGATATCGTTGAAAAATCACGCGTCAGCATCGCGTAGACGAGCCCCGCGACGCCGGCGCCGGCGAGCAATGAGATCGTGATGTCGCGAGAGAAGCGGACGCGGTTCGCGGGCTCGGGGGTCGTCGTCTGAGGCAGCAGGTGGAGTGAGATGAGCATCAGGAGGATGGTCACGACCTCGACGGAGACCTGGGTCAGCGCGAGGTCGGGACCGCCGTAACGCACGAAGAAGAGGGTCGTGACGAGGCCGACGATGGACAGCGAGATGAGGGCTGTCAGGCGTCGCGCGTGGAGTTTGACCGTGGCGATGCCGCCGACGATGAGGAAGGTCGTGATGATCGCGCTGATGGCGTCGAATGCCATCGGTTTGCGGGTCGCGCCGCCGATGCTGTCCGAGAGGAAGGGGCTGGCGGCCAGGACGATCGTCGTCGCGAGGGTCCAGCCGACGTAGGACTGCAAGGAGCGCCTATCGAGGGCAGAGGTGATTGCCCGGGCTGCGGCGATGGAGCCACTGACGAGCTTGTCGAGGATGGCCTTACCTGAGAGCTCGGGCAGGAGCTTATTGTGAAGGGCGTTGATGCGAGGCCCAGCCAAAAACCAGAGGACTGCCCCGGCGATAGCCGCCATGGACATCAGCAGCGGCGTGTTGATTCCGTGCCACAGCGCGAGGTGAAATTCGGGGGGCGGGCCGCCGATGACCGCGGCGCTGGCCGCCTCGACGAGGGGCTGGGCGAGGGCGGGGACGAGGCCGATCGCGAGGCACAGCGTGACGAGCACGATGATGGGCAGGCGCATCATGAGGGAGGGTTCGTGTGGGTGCCCCTCGGGATGATGGTGGGGGTGCAGGGGCCCCTTGGCCTTGCCGAAGAAGGTCCCGACGACGAGGCGAATCGAATAGGCGATGGACCAGAGGCCGCCGACTGTGACGATAACCGGGATGAGCCACTGCATGTCGCCCATATAGTGGAGGTCCAATGATGTCTCGAAGAACATCTCTTTGGAGATGAAGCCATTGAGGGGCGGGATGCCCGCCATCGCGGCGGACGCGATGAGGGTCAAGACGAAGGTCACGGGCATGTACTTCTTCAGGCCCCCGAGGATCCGCAGGTCGCGCGTGCCGGCCTCATGGTCGACGATTCCGGCGGCCATAAAGAGGGAGGCCTTAAAGGCCGCGTGGTTCAAGATGTGGAAGACGGCGACGACCGCGGCCATGGGCGTCGAGAAGCCCAAGAGGGCCGTAATGAGGCCGAGGTGTGAGATCGTCGAATATGCCAGAAGTCCTTTGAGGTCCTGCTGACGGAAGGCGTGATAAGCGCCAAAAAAGAGTGTCGCGAGCCCGACCGGCGTGACGACCCAGAACCAGGTCGCGTTGTCCGACAGGGCAGGGTGCAGGCGCGCCATCAGGAAGACGCCGGCCTTCACCATGGTCGCCGAGTGCAGGTAGGCTGAGATCGGCGTCGGGGCGGCCATCGCGTGGGGCAGCCAGAAGTGGAACGGGAACTGGGCCGACTTCGTGAAGGCGCCGAGGAGGGTCAGGATCAGCGCGACGGGGAAGCGTGGGTCGGCCTGGATGAGGTCGGCGCGCTCGAAGAGGGTCGTGAGCTCCCACGTGCCGGCGATGTCGGCGAGGAGGATGAACCCGGCGAGCATGGCCAGGCCACCAGCGCCTGTGACGAGGAGGGCTTGGCGGGCGCCCTGGCGCGCGTCGGGGCGGTGCTTCCAATATCCGATGAGCAGAAATGATGACAGAGACGTGAGCTCCCACATGACAGCCAAGAACAGGAGGTTCTCGGACAGAGCCACGCCCAGCATCGCGCCCATAAAGAGGAGCAGAAAGGAAAAGAAGCGCCCCGGTGGGTCATCCTTACTGAGGTAATGGTGCCCGTAGAGGATAACGCCGAGGCCGATCCCTGTGATGAGGAGACCAAAGAGCAGCCCTAGGCCGTCTAGACGCAGCGAAAGGTCGAGGCCGAGGGACGGGATCCAGTCGAGCCTATAGTAGAGGACCTCGCCCGCGAGCACATCGGGGGCCGCGGCGATGAGGAGGGCCAGCGCGGTGGCGGCCGGGATGGCCGCGGCCCAAGCAGCTAAGGCGCGGCGGCGCGAGACAAGGGGCGGTAACCACGCGAGAAGAAACGGCAGGAGTACGATTAGGAGCAGGGTCATCCACAGGCCTTGATAGAGTCTAGGCCCGTCATCTCCGCGATCGCAGCGCGTTTAAGACTGGCCGCGTGGGATACTGCGCCCATAGATTGGGAGCGTCAAGGTGAGTTCGACTTCACGAAACCCGTACGTAGCTTGGGATTGAACATGGAGGTGGGTGTTCAGGTCAGGCCACGTCAGCGAGTGGGGACGCGTCTGAGGACCCCCAGCGGCCTCAAACGGCGCGATCTCTGGGGCTTCATATGGCTCACGCCGGCATTGAGGGCCCGGCTTGTCCAGTGGGCCAATACGGGCCGGGACTCGGCTGACGACGGGCGGCGCGGGAATCCTGGCGCCCGTAGGTCCCAACGCCGCCATCCTGCGAAACCGATTCGAATTCGGTTGCAATTGAATAGGTATCCGCTGGCGTGCTGCTTTAGATGATAACTACGCTTGAGGCCCAGGGCGTCGTGTCCTGAACGTCCTCGACCGTCGCGGCGTATGCGTTGACCTTATTGGCGCAGTCGCCGCTCGTTGTCGTAAGGATCGCGTTCTTGAAATCGACGATCGTCTCGGCGGCGTCGGCTGTCACGGAGTCTGTTGGGGGCGAAGTGGCGTCGGCGGTCGCGTCAGGTGTCGCGAGCAAGGCGTCGGACCCACCACCGTCCTCTGTCCCAGAGATCTCCGTGACGATAGCGTTCTCAACAGCTAGTGGCGGGCCGTCGCGTCACCCTGGCAGGCTGCGCTCACGCTGAGCGCACAGAGAAAACCCAAGCTTCCCGGCAGTCTCCGGGGCAATCGTCGTATGTGTTTCTTCTGCCGATTCATTTGCAATTCCTAAGTCGCGGGTTCGGCGCACGCGCATTGTAGGCTGCGTGGCGACGAGTCGCCAATGCGGTTTGACGTCGCCTGCCTCCGGGAACGACGGTCTCGGGCCGGGTCTGGGTCGGGTCCTGCAGCAGCATGCGCGGCGCCTTCGAGGGCCGTGACGAGCGCACGATGGCATATTGAACTATTGGTCAAATATTGGACCGTTGATTTATTTCACAGTACATCTCGAGGAGCGTCCAATTTTCGCGAGATCTCGCCAGTATGTCCTTGTTAATATTCGGCCTTGCTCAAGAAGTCCGGCTCAAACCTAGCGCTTGCGATGCTGGCACTATTCCCCTAACGTAGCCAAGTGTGTCTCATCTGGCGGCCTCGTCTCGGCGAGCCCGTTTGGTTCCGGTCGGAGGGAAAATGTCGAGTCCGTCACTCGCAACAAAAAGTCCACACACGTGGATCTGTCCACGTTGTCGCGCCAGCTATCAAACGGACGACGAGCGATGCTCGGCGGACGGCTGGAAGCTCGTGCGCAACCTAGCTGGGCTTGAGATCAACAAGCGCTATCGCCTAGACCGCCTCATCGGCGTCGGTGGGATGGATGGGACTGTGTGGCGCGCGGTCCAGTTTCCGACAGACCGCGAGGTCGCCGTCAAGCTGTTGCCTCTGTCAGACGCATCGTCGTTACAGCGCTTTGAGCGCGGGGCTCGCCTCGCCTCGAAGCTAAACCATCCGAACATCACGACCATTCACGACTACGGTAAGACTGAAGACGGTCATCTCTATCTTGCGATGGAGCTCCTTGAGGGTCGGACCCTCTCGGATCACATCAAACGTTCCACGCTCGATGTGCGCGAGGTCCTTCATGTATCGGCGCAGCTGCTCCGCGCGATTGAGCACGCACATGCCAAGCAGATCGTGCACCGCGATCTCAAGCCGGCGAACATCTTCCTCGTCTCGAAGAACGATGATGACTTCTTTGTAAAGATTCTGGATTTCGGGATCGCGCGCTCGGTCGCGGACATGAACGTCGAGGAGTCCTTCGGGCCGGCCATACCCAACGATGACAACATTACGCAGGCTCACCAGATCTGCGGCACCCCCGAATACATGGCCCCCGAGCAGATTATCGGCGGCCCGCCGGAGCCACGAACCGATCTCTACGCCCTCGGCGTGACGATGTACCGCCTGCTGACCGGCAAGCTGCCCTTTCGCAGCCGCGACAGGCACGCCCTCTATCATCGACATCTTCACGACGCGCCGCCGCCCTTCGCCCCCGAGCTGAATGTGCCGCCAGCGATCGAGCGCGTGGTGATGAAGGCCCTCGCGAAAAAGCCGGGCGAGCGTTTCGCCGACGCGACTGAGATGCGGCAGGCGCTCCATGAGGCTGGCCGTCAGTCGGCCGCCGAGTACGGTCTCAGCATGAGCGGCGTGTTCTCCACTGATAGCAATGGCGTCAAGCCGACTGGAACCATTCCTGCGCCCACGGTCGGCGTGGCTGCGCCGAGCGGTTCAAAGGCGAGTAAAGGTCGCTGGCTCTGGGCGGCCGCCGCGGTCTTGCTGCTAGGTGGCGGCGCATTTCTGGTATCTAGTATGAACAGCAGCGATTCATCGATCCCCAATGATCGCCCGATCGGCGCAGTCGCAAACGCTCCGACCCAACCCGTCGCTGAGACGCCTGCGAACGCGGTCGCGGCCGAGGCGCCGACCCCTGCGATGGCGCGCGCGGCAGTGGTGTTACCCCAAGCTGTCGCCGAGGCCCCACCGACGCCGGAGCCACCGACCGTGGTCGAGCCCGAGGTAGCGGCCCCGGCCCCGGCGGCCCCCGTGCCCATGCCGTCGGCGATTGATCCGGTCGGCAAGGTAATGGTCACCGGCGGCCCCGTCGGTGCGGAGATCGTGATGGGCGATAGGGTGCTCGGGACTCTGCCTCTGTCGACCGAGCTGCCGACGGGCCTACACGCGCTGGTCGTGCGCGCCCCTGGTCACAAGCCGACCTCGCTAGCGGTTGAGGCCGATAGCGCTCGCGCGGCGCAGGTCGTTGTCTACCTGGAGCGTTACGGCGCGCGTGGCGTGCGTTCGGTCGCCACTGCACCGGTCAGCGCGCCAATCGCCGCGAGCAGCGCGCCCACGGCTGCCAACAGCGCCTCAGCGGATACGGACAAGCCCGCTGAGGAACGTCCTCGCCCGCTCGGCGTCGAAAACCGCCCGCGCCTGCTCGGGGCAGACCAAGCGTCGCCAGTGCGCGTCTTGGGCCAATAAACGCTCTCTCGTGGTGCTCTTTCAGAGTCCCGTGCGCCGGGCCAATACTCTCGTAACTCGGAGACTCCGATGCAGTTTCGTCATTGCTTACTCTCGGCCATCATGGCTACGACCGCTCTGGGGCCTGTCGCCGCTAGGGCGGATGACGCCCCCACAGCCTCCGAACGTTTCGCGGACCTCACCGCCGGCGCGGAAAAAGCCTATGATGCCAGGGCATTTCAGGAGGCCATTGACGCCTATCTCCAAGCCTATGCGGTCGTGCCGAGCGCGGACGTCCTCTACAACGTCGCGTTCATCTACGAGGCAAACCTCGCCCGCCCGAAGCTGGCGCGTGACTTTTACAGTCGCGTGATCCGTGATCCTCTCGCGCGGCCCGAGCTAATGAAGATGGCGTCCGAGCGGGTGGCTGCCATCGATGGCGCCGCTGCGGCAGCGGACGCGCGCCCCCGCGTGCTTGAGCCCGGGGGTGACGCGAGCAGATCGGCGGGCGGCGTCGCGACCAAGATGGCCAAGCCGACCGAGACCGCTTCAGCGGTCCCGTGGATCCTCGTCGGCGTCGGCGGAGCCGCCATCTTGAGCGGGGTGATCGTCGGCGTGATGGCGTCCTCGAAGCACGACGACTTCATGACCGCCACCAAGCTCGACCAAGCTCGCCGCGACGCGGATAGCGGCAAGACCGAGGCTATTGCGGCCGACGTCCTCTGGATCGGCGGCGGGGCTCTGGCCTTGACTGGCCTCATCTGGGCGCTCACGAGCGGCGACAGCAGCGACGAAGCCGCCATCCGATTCAGCCCATCCTTTAGTGGCGCTGGGGTTGGTTTTGTGATGGGAGGAGAGTGGTAATGAATCGCAATATAATGACAAATGCCGTGGAAGCATTGGCCTTTTTCTCATCGCTCCTCGCCGCGACGGGAATCCTCGCGGGATGTTCCGCTGGGCTCGATTTTACGGAATGCAAGACAGACACGGATTGTGCGCGCTTTGCGACCGACGGGGTGACTTACCAGTGCCGTGCCCAGACGTGTGCATCCGCGACGACGGCCGGGAAGCTGCCGCGGATTGCATATCTTTACATTGGCCCAGTGGGCGACTACGGCTGGACGAAGACCCACGACGAGGGCCGCCTAGCCCTTGATCGCGCGTTCCCAACCCTCGACACGACTTTCCAGCCTAGCGTATCTCCGGCCGACGCCCCGGCCGCGATTCGTAAGTTCATTGACGACGGTTACGACCTGATCATCGGGACGAGCTTTGACTTCTTGGGGTCGATTCAAAACGCGGCCGCTAACAATCCGAAGGTGAACTTCCTTTTGACCTCCGGGTTTATTACATCGCCAAACCTTGGCTCGTATTTTGGGCGCATGTATCAGGCGAAGTGGCTCGCCGGGCGGTTGGCCGCGCAGATGTCGGTCTCGAAGAAGCTCGGCTACGTGAGCTCGGTGCTCATCCCGGAGACGATCCGCCACGTGAACGCCTTCACATTGGGGGCGCGCTCGATCGATCCGACCATCCAGGTGGCCGTGACCTTCATCGGCGAGTGGTTTAACCCCGCCAACGAGGAGGCCGCCGCGAACGCGATCCTCGACGCTGGCATCGATGTCATTACGAACGGGACGGACACCCCCGTCACGATCGAGGTCGCGGATACCCGCAAGACGCTTGATGGGCGGCAGGTGCTGTCGATAGGCTATGACAATCCGGACACCTGCGACATCTTCGCGCCCGAGTCCTGCATCGCGTCCGCGTACTACAACTGGGAGCCAATCCTCACGGACATCGTGACCGCGATTCGCGATGGCAGCTGGGATCCACAGACGCCGATCTGGGAGCCGATGACAGGAGATTCGGGTACGAGCACGGTCTACCTGACGCCCGCCAACCCCGCCCTCGTGCCGTCGGGCGTCCGCATCGACGTCGAGAGCTACATCTCGAAGTTTGCCAGCGGCTCGTTCGACGCGTTCCGCGGCGCGGTGAGGGATAACAAGGGCACCACCCGCTCGCCTCTAGACGATGATGACTTGCTGCGCATGTGCTGGTTCGTCGAAGGCGTCGTCGAGGTCTCGGGTGACAACCTCTTGCCGAAGGTCGTCCCGTCGGGTTGCCCTGGAGACTATTGATTTGGGATTAAACCAAGGGTAGAGAAACGGAGCCATACTGCGTCGTGCGCTCGCTGGCGGTGAAAGCACTGGGATAGAGGTCGCGTGATGGTGGTCTGCAAAAGGCAGGGCCCGTCGCTCCTTTGTGTGAGCTGTGATAGGGTGAACGCCAGCCCCCCCCCCAACGCCGGACTTGCGCTCATGAACCAGCACAACATGACCCCTTCCAGAAATCGATATCTCCTCGCGGCTACCTTCTGCATGGCCTCGGCCCTGAATGTTGCGTGCATTGAGCCGAGTCGTCAGGTCACGGCGGGCGTCACCGACGTCGCCGGGGCAGACATCGGGAGCGAGGATGATGCTGTTGTGCCCCCCGAAGACGCTGTCGTCTCGCAGGACGATGCGGTCGGCTCCGGCGACGTCGACCTAGGTCAAGATGTCGGCGGAGCCCCGTTGGACGTCCCGTCCCCGATGGACGTGGAACCGTCTGAGGACGTGACCATACCGATGGACGTGGAACCGTCTGAGGACGTGACCATACCGACGGACGTGGACCCGGCTGAGGACGTCGACCAGGCGGAGGACACTGCGACGCCTATGGACACGGCCACCCCCATGGACACCATCACGCCGACGGACACGGCCACCCCCATGGACACCATCACGCCGACGGACACGGCCACCCCCATGGACACCATCACGCCTATGGACACGGCCACCCCCATGGACACCATCACGCCGACGGACACGGCCACCCCCATGGACACAATCATCCAGGGACCTCCGTGTCTGCCGGCGGGATGTATCGACCCCAACACGTCTGGCTGTGCTCCAGTGCAGGGTTGGTGTTGGATCGACGGTGGCTGCGTCTCGACCGGCGAATCAAATCCGGACAATGATTGCCTAAGCTGCCTCCCAGCAACGAACGCGCGCACCTGGACGGTCCTCGATGACGGGGCGGCTTGTGATGACGACGTCTATTGTACCCTGCAGGACCGCTGTTTTAGAGGTCGATGCGCCGGGCGGTCGGACTGCGATTCGAATGAGCTCTCGTGCGTGACTGGCACCTGCGATATCGATGTCGACGAGTGCGTCTTCACTTTGAACCAGGGCACCTGCAAGATCGGCGGGCAGTGCTTCGCGCCAGGTGAATTTACGACCGATGGCTGCTCGTCATGCAGCCCCGAGCGCTCTCAGACGGCGTGGACGCCCGGGGATAGTGGTGAGCCCGATAACGGACCGGCGACGGCGAATGCCCTCACCAACAATAACCAAGTACTCAATGCTCAAATGACCACCGGGTGGAACGGGCCATGGCTGACGAGCCGGCTGTGGCCGGCGGCTGATGTCGATGCCTTCACATGGAGTCAAGCGGGCTCCTTCGGTGCGCCGGTGCCAATCGTCAGCGTGGGCAGCCGGGACTCACTCGCCCTTGAGGTCTGCCTCTACGTGCGCTGCCGGCCTTCAACCACCGGCGGTGAGATGACGACCACCCGCCTCTGCCCGACGTTCCCGAGTATCGCGGAGAGTACCCTCAACGACGGCTGGCTAGGGTGTTGTCTGCAGAGCTCTGAGGGGACGCGAACGCTGCGGCTCAATCAGGCGTTCTGTCAGACCGGCACGACGTTTCCGACCGATGCGACGCGGGACGTGCTGGCGACGGTTCGGAACACATCCCAGGCGGAAGCGGCGGTCTGCGAGCCTTACGAGTTTCATTGGGGGCAGATCCAGTAGGCTAGGGCGCCGTGACGCGTAGCCGGAGGCTGACGGGCATACGGGCAGCGCTTTCGGTGACCTTTCCGTGACCTCGTCTTGCCGAACGAAGCGAGCTTAATGGGCTTCGCGCTTGTCACCACAGGCAGCTTCTAAGGGATCCCCGCGACCTTCACAGCGGACGGTCAGGGTGTCGTAGTCGGCATTGCATTGCTCTTCAACGCGCTGCTCAAATTCGACGTCCGGTATTTCAAGCTGATCGTCTAGCTGTTCGTCGCGCTCTGGGTAAGCGTGAATCGGATGGGGGCTGCTCGTGACCGTGGCCTGCCTGACTCGTCCCAGTCCATCGCGTTCGAGTCGAGTCTCTTGGATCGCGGCGTCGACGTACTCACAGTTCTCGAGGACGGCGCGGTCTCGGACCAAGAGCCCGTCGCTGTTGTGCCACATCGCCCGCCGCGCGGTGACGGGACAGTCGCCATCCCAATGGACGTAAACAGACGTAAAATAAAGCCCTTGTGCTGACTTGGACTTCAGCCGCCAGGTCAAGCTCCGCTCGGGATCGTGCCCGCTCAGCGCCGCCGTCGGGAGATGATAGCGCAAGGATATCCAAGGCCTGAGGTCGTCAAGTTGCATCGGTTGGACCCACAGAGGGTCGCGCTCGCTCGTAAATGCGTCCAGCATGAGGCCCTCTAGCCCACTAGGCTCGCGTTTCGGCGCGTCCGGATCGTGGGTCGCCTCGATCACACAACCCGCGAGTGCGAGCTGTGCGGTCGCTACCGGCGAGGTTGGAGGCTGGACCTGTGGTGCCGGGCCAGAGTTTCCGGAACGATCGCGGCCATCTTTTCTGGAACCCGCAGGGACTCCGCACCCTGCCAGACAAAGCGCCGCGAATGCTGGGCGAATTTTGGTCATGAACTTGTCGGAATTTGTCATCAGCATGATTCGTAGAGCCTTTTGGCGGTCGGCGCGGCAGGCACAGTCTCTCGGATGCGACTTGAACGATCGGCGGGAGGCGATGATGCACCTACCACACCGCTTTGGCATCGACATCGCTCGCTGTATTGCCTCTTTTCGCGAGGATGGCTGCTAGAGCCCTAGGAGGTCGGCCGATCTGCCGATGCTGCGCGCCGCCCGCGCGGTCGGGCTGCCAAGGGACGTGACACGCTGGCGGCCGATCGGCTACGGTCGCGAGGGCAGACAAAGGGAACCTTATGGCGCGCAATAATCGGACCAGCAAAGAGTCGCCCTTGGAAGTCCCGGACCGGATCTCACGGCGTGCATGGCTGGCCGCCGCCGGAGCCGGGTCCCTCGCGCTGATCGCCGCGTGCCGGGGAACGGCGGACATCGCGGTGGAGGGGCGCCCTCTCACGGACGAGTTGGACCTGCGCTGGTGTTGGTGCGGTGGCGTGACCGACCGCTGGGCGACCGTGGTCGCGGCCTTTCGTTCCCCGGAAGGCGTCGAGCTGATCGTCCTCGATGCGGCGGGCGCGAGCGTCGGTACCACGAAGCAGCTTGGCTCAGCGCCCGGCGGTGTCCTCCGCTTTCAGGTCTCTGGCCTTGAGCCTCTGACGGTCTATCACTACGGCTTCGTGCGTCGCGGCGCCCCAACCCCGGGGGGCCGATTCAGCACTCTCCCCGTCACCGGTGCCGCCACCTCATTCGCTATCGCGATGGGCTCATGCAGCGACCAGTTCGACAACCCCGTGTTTCGCGCGATTCGGAACCAGAAGCCGTTGCTGTTTATGCACAACGGCGATCTTCACTACCGTAGTTTCCATACCAATGATCCCAACGACTTTCGCGAGGCGTATGACGCCGTGCTCGCGGACGCGGCTCAAGCCGACCTCTACCGGTCCTGCGGCGTCACCTACATGTGGGACGACCATGACTTCGGGCCGAATAACTCGGGTCATGACAACCCCAGCTACGACGCGGTCCACGCGGTCTATCGCGAGCGTGTGCCGCACTATCCATTCCGACTACAGGCAGAGAGCCGGACACGCGCCGCGCCCATCTTGCAGGCGTTCTCGGTTGGCCGGGTGAGGTTCATTGTCACTGATTTGAGAAGCGAGCATCTCCGCGAGCCGGGTTCGCTCATGGGGGCGAGGCAGCGCGCGGAGTTCTTCGCGGAGCTTGTCGACGCCATGCGCGAACACCGGTTGGTCGTGTGGATGAGCTCGGTCCCCTGGAATGGTTCTGACTGCAAGGACGCTTGGGCCTGCGCGGCCCCCGAGCGGGTCCTCGTCGCGGACTTTATCAAAAAGCACGGCGTGCCGGTCTGCATCGTATCTGGGGACGCGCATATGGTGGCGATCGACGATGGTCGCAACACCGACTATGCGACGGGCGGCGGGGCCCCCATTCCGGTGTTTCAGGCCGGCTCCCTCGGGCAGTCCGGGTCGTACAAAGGCGGGCCCTACAGCCACGGGGCCTGCGCCGGAGGTCGCCAGTTTGGGCTGATGAAGGTCGATGATGACGGCCAAAGCCTGCGGGTCAGCTGGAGCGCGCGCGATGGCAGCGACGGCTTCGGGGATCGCGTCGTCGCTGCCAATGTCGACGCCGAGGGCCTCATTGAATATAGGTTTGAGGTCAACGCAGATGGCGCGCTATTGCGTTGACATCAAATATGTCTATTCGACGTCCACGCGCTCGGTGCCGGCGAAGCTCAGGATGAAGTCCGGGCCAAATACGGCCGATGGGGTCTGGAACCCGGGCTGGCCCTCGCCGCGGGTGACTCGCACCGCGATATCGAGCGCTGTGGCGGCGGTTAGGCTGTAGCCCTCGGGCGTGGTGAGGCGCGTCTCGGCGCGCTCACCGGCGGCGTTGGTGACCTCACCCCAGAGGTATGTCTTTGCACGTGCACGCATCTCGGCCGTCGGTCCGGCCGGCATCTTGTCGATCTTCTTCTTTAGGAGGCGCTGAACCGGGCCGTTGCCGACCAGCCACGGCATGAAGCCGATGACCTTCATCGCGAAGCGGGGCAGGCGCTTGACGCCGGTGAAGACCGTGATGTTGGGGATCCCGGTGGACCGGAAGGCCGTGCTTAGGTCGCCCCAAGGGATCGCGCTGGTCGTAATCGGTCCGTGCCCAAGGTCGATGGTGCGGTTGAGTGAACCGGCCCGAATAGGCACGAGCTTCCCGTCGCGGCGGATGGCGCAGCCCTTCGCGAGGTTCTCGACCATGGTCGTCGCCGTGCCATGGGAGCGGCTGGCGCCGCCGTAGAAGGCGAGGGTGAGGTGCGTCGGGTCCTTGATCCGGTTGGCCAAGTGCGCCGAGAGGCAGTCCGACGGCACCACATCGAAGCCGCAGCCAGGCATCAGCATCACGCCCGCAGTCTTCGCCTCGGCGTCGCGGCGCATAAGGGACTCGAAGACCCCGACCTCGCCGGTCACGTCGGTGTAGTGCGTCTTTGTCGCGAGGCAGGCCTTGACCATAGACGTGGCGGTGCGGCTAAAGGGGCCCGCGCAGTGGATGACGACGGCCACATCGGCCAGGTGCGCGGCGGTATCCTCGAGGTCGAAGACCCGCGCCTCGAAGCCGAGCTCGTTCGCCAGGGTCTCGGTCGCTTCCTTGCGGCGGCCCGCGACGATGACGTCGTGCTCCTCGACCTTCGCGAGGCGGACGACGAGGTCTCCGGTGTAGCCATAGGCGCCATAGACAAGAATGCGGGTCTTCATTGGACGCTTTGGGATTGATCGGGAAAGTGTTGTGCGCGACCGCGAAAGAAACACGACGATCGGTCTACGGGGTGGGTGCGTCTTCCGGCGTGGCTCGGTCTTCCGGTGTGGCGTCTTCTTTGTCGAGCGCCTCGACGTCCTCGCCGAGCTTGTCGATGTCCTTCATCAGTTTCTTCACCCCAGCGTTCAATGCGTCTTTGTACGTCGCGCGACGAACCTCGTCTTGTGAGCGATAGTTGATGTTCAACAAATACATCCCATCCATGGCGACGTCGCCATCGACCGCCCGGTTGCCGATGCTGATACCCTTTTCCCAGCCCGCGTGAACGCAGGCAGTGCCGGCGGTCGCCGCCGCTTGAAGCTCGGGCGCGTCGCTCTCAAGGCCTTCGGGAGTCGCGGCTCCGGCCGCCTTTCGCGCGCTCTCGAGGACGCAGCTCTCTCCGAATCGGAAGCCACGGCCCTCCCACATCCCTAGGACGTGCTCGCCGGGGGTAAAGGCGAAGTTTATCCTGCTATCGGGGGCGCCGAAGGTGGCGGTGGCCTCGGTGACCAAGCGGTCGAAGGTCTTGACGAGGGCGGACGCCGGGACGTGTGATTCTGCGTTGTCGTGAAGGACCAGGCCGTCAATGTAACGCACGCACCGCTTCGAAAACGGCGGTGTGACCGCGAAGCACTCTTCCACACCGAGGTTGCCGTCGGCGGACCCGCTAACCGGGGCACCGAGCTGCGCGTGGACGGCCGCGGGAGCGAGGTCCACGGTCGACGTCGTCCATGCGGGACCCGCGTGGGCGGCGGGCTTGACGGAGGCCTTGGGACAGCAAGCGCCGAGCAGGATGGATCCGGAAACTGCGATCTTCTTCATTTGTAGGCTCCTGTGCCTTGGTGTGATTGCGCAAATCGGCTAACACATGGGGGATCGCGTGGCAACGACCCCGGCCCCGTCGGTCGCCGTAAGGGCCGGGATCCGTGTCTTTTACGGCAGCGAAATAGTCGCGTTATGCTAGCTTACCGCGGCCCGGAGGCAACCTCCGCCGAGGATGACGGGCGTCAATAGAGAGGGTTCATGCGCACATATACAGTTTTGGTGGCGATGGTGGGGCTGTTCGCAGCCAATGGTTGTGGGTCCGACGATCCGTCGAAGCAAGAAGACGTGAAGACTGACGTCGCCGAGGGCGATGTTGAAGATGCGGACGCTGATACGGTCTTAGCCGAGGTGACCCCACCCGAGCCTTTCCGGACCGACCTCTCGATTCGCCCGCCCGAAGGCGCCGTGGTCGCCGGTATCGCCGCAAAACCGGCTGATCTTATTGGTGGACCGAAGGCTGAGGCGGTCGTCGGCGACCTCAAGATCGCCAACAACAAGGCGACCTACATGATCGAGGGGGCCCGACACGCCGGTGGGTACCGCCAGAACGGCGGCCACGTCGTCGACCTGGACCTTCAGCCGGGTGGCGAAGACCGCTTCGGCGAGATGTGGTTCGCTTGGAACTTCAGGGTCTTCACGCCCGACACCGTCACGATCGTCTCTGACGGCAGTGATGGCCGTGCGGTGGCACGGATCTCCGGCCGCCTCGGGGTCTACGCGTGGATTGATGCGCTGCTAGGCGATATCTTCGGCACCGGCGATACTGACATGGCCGTCACGTTGGAATACAGCATGGCGCCCGACAGCGTGGCGTTGGATGTGAAGGTTATCCTCACCAACGACACGGCCGCCGACATTTTTATGGAGTGGCCCCTCATCGCCTCGAATATGGGTGACGGTGCGTCCCTCTTTAGCGTCGGGTCTGGCTTTGATGCGGTCGACCCAGGGCCGCTGCCGGCGATGATGGTCGTCGGTCTCAAGCGGTCCTACGCGCTCGTGTCGCGCAACGAGGTGCCACCCGAGGCCCTCCTGCAAATTACCAGCGTCCAGATCGCGAAGTTGGCCGAGCGCAGCATCGTCGCCGGTGAGAGCGTTGAATACCAGTTCACCTACCTCATCTCCGACGACGGTACCAACGGGCTCGACGCCTTGCGCGCCGCCAACTACGGCGGTGAAGCCACCGCGCGCATCACCGGCACGGTCCAAAACGAGACGCCTTGGGCCGAAAATGAGCTTGTCCCGTCGCACACCTTTGGGCTCTCCCGGGTGGTCGCGAAGCGCGGCGACGCCGTGGTCGCTATCGTCCCCGTGAAGGTCGATGGGACCTATGAGATCCACGTATTGCCAGGCGATGTGACCGTGCAAGCATTTGCACCTCAACGCGGTTTTTCAGACATCAAGAGCCTCGTCGCGGTCGCGAATGAGGCGGTCGAGGCGACCCTCGCGCTGTCCGACCTCGGGCGAGTCGACGTCCGTGTGCGCGACCCTGAGGGTGCGGTCATCCCGGCGCAGGTTCAGTTCTTCCGCGTCGGTGAGACCCCGTCGCCCTTTGGGCCGACCGAGTCGCGCTACGAGGCCGACTGGGGCAATAACCGGTCCGCCGTGGCATTCCACACGGAAGAGCAGGCCACTGTGCATCTCCTCCCCGGCGAGTACCGGGTCTTCGCCAGCCGCGGCTATAGCTGGGAGGTCGACGAGACGACCATCACGGTCGCCCCAGGGCTGACCGAGGCCCTTAACTTTACGCTCTCGAAGACCGTGGATGACGACGGCTGGGTGGCGGCCGACCAGCATCTTCACGCGTTTTGGAGCCCCGACGCCGACGTGCCGTACCCGACGCGCCTCCTTCAGGCTGCGGCCAACGACATTACGCTGCCTATCTTCACCGAACACACTTACATGGGCGATATCGCGCCGGCCCGCCAGGAGGCGAGGGTCGACGCGTGGGTGACGCCGATTAACGGCCAAGAGGTCACGACCGCTGAGTATGGTCACTTTAACGCCTATCCGTTGGAGCTCAAGCTAGATGCACCTAGCTTTGGCGCGGTCTTTGAGCACGGTCGCGTGGGATCCGAGCTCTTCGACGCGATACGGGCCCAGACGGAAGGTGATAAGATTATTCAGATTAATCACCCGCGGACTGACGGCGGGCTGATGGCCTACTTCGCGTTTGTGAAGTTGCCGACGAATTGGGAGGGCACCACCTCGGTTCAGCCCGAGGCTCCCGAGCGTTGGACCGAAGACTGGGACGTGATTGAGGTCTTCAACGGGGACTGCAACACCGGCGGCGGCAACGGTCAGACGCTTAAGGACTGGCTGGGCCTCTATGATCTGGGCGTCCGTAAGGGCCTCGCGTCCGGTTCCGATTCGCACACCGAGGCGGCCGGACTTGGTCACCCGCGCGCGTGGATTCCGGTCACCAAGGGGCAGGTCGATATCGACCCCGAGGTGATGGTCGCTCCGGTCCGGAACCGCGAGACCTTCGTCTCCTGCGGGCCTTTCGTCCGTTTCGCGACGGACACGGGTACCGGGATGGGCGGGCTCGCCGGCCTCGATGAGAGCGGCGAGGTCCGCTTCGCCGTCTCCGTCGAGGCGCCCAGCTGGATGACAATCGACACGGTCCGTCTGCTCGAGCGCGGTGTGGTCGTCCAAGAGGCCGATGTCGCTGCTTGGAACACCAATGATCGTCCGGAGGGGATCCGTGCGGGCATCCGCTATGAGGGTGTCTTCACGGCCAAGCCCACGACCGACTCCTGGTTCTTGATCGAGGTTGTGGGCAGCGGCGGGCTAAGCTCAGTCAAGCCGGGTCAGAACCCCTACGCCATGACCAACCCCATCGACGTCGACGCCGACGGGGATGACGAGTGGTCCGCGCCCGCGGTGGCTGGGGTCGCGCTGCCTGCGGCGACGGACACGAAGCGCATCGCGCCAGGCACCTCCGTCGACAAGCACGCGCACGACCACCACGAGTCCGACCACGAGCACTTCACGCCTGAGTTCTTCCAGCGGCGTCTGCTCGAGCTCAAGCAGCGCCAGCACCAGCGCCAGCAGCAGTAGAGTCTCGGTCTGTTGTTGTGGGATGAAATCACAGAGGCCTCCTTAGTCTATTCTCGGGGGCCTCTGTCGTTGTGGTGGTCGCGCGGTCATGTGATTTGTTGTGCTGCATGCACCATAGGCGGGGCTAGTGCCTCGATTAAGAATCTGAATATGGGGTGGGGAAAAACCCCGGCTGTGCGGAGGTCTTGTCCTAAGGAGCCCGCGCGGCGAGGACTTCCCGCCATTCTTGAACAACGACAAGCCCCGCCCGCGCGAGGTCTTCTCCACTGGAGGGCGAGCCAGATCGCTTCGCAGCGACCCCGACACTGCCATCCCTTTGTCATTTGTGTGCGATAGGGACGGGACGTCTCGCGCTCGGTTTGGTCGACGAGCCGTCATCGCCCTCTTGCTACGCTGTCGGTCCGGATCCTCGATTGCGACCGGGTTCTTGGGCAAAAGAAAAGGCCCGGGTCAGCGTTGTGCTGGCCCAGGCCTTTGGTCTTATGAGCGCGTCTAGGCGCTGGAATCAGCGCTCGATAGGGGTCGCACCGCACTCGCCGTCATAGTCGACGCTGATGCCGTGTGAGGCCGCGGCGCAGCTGTTCGAGTAGGTCCGGCCGTCGCATCCGCAGACAGGCTGATAGAGCGCGATGCAGGCGTCCGGGCGGGCCGCGCAGGTGCCCGTATGGTCAGCCCAGCCGCACTGTGCCGAGTCCGCGTAGGCGCAGAAGAGGCCATCGCCGCACTGCAGGCCCATGATGCCACCGCAGTCGTCACCGGCGGCGCCGGCCTCGTCGCGTGCGCAGCCACAGCCACAGTCTGAACCCCAGTGCGAGAAGCCCACGGGGCATCCGAAGCGCATAACCTTGCACTGCTCGGGGTCGTAGGACGCGTAGGTGAAGTCCCGGGTCTCTTCGGGGCACTCGGGGAGCACGCAGCCGCAGCCGCAATCGGCGTCGGAGTAGCCGATCTCGCCGGGATTGCAGGTGTAGCGGATGACCGCGCAGGTGTCGGGGTCGGTCGAGACGAAGCGGACCTCGTCCTCGCCGGGGCAGATAGGGCCATGGCCGTTGCCGTTTCCGTTGCCGTTTCCGTTGCCGTTGCCGTTACCGTTGCCGTTACCATTGCCGTTACCCTCGGGGACGCATGCGCCGAGGGAGGTGGTCAGGAGGGCGGCGGCGAGGATGGTGTATTTGAATAAGCTCTTCATGAGGTGCCTCTGGATTAGGTGTGTCTGGATGGCGCTATTGACCGTCGGTTAGGTGCGCGCTCACGGCCGTTGCATAGCGAGGGCCCGGGTCGGAGTCAAGGTCGAGGTCGGGTCGGGGCAGGGCAATCGAGTTCTAAGAAACTCTGCCTCGAGCGCCCGTAAGCGCGCAGAATGCGCGCGGACCAAGGGGCGGACTTTGGAGTACGTGGTCGCCCTTGGTCCGCGCGCTTTTAGAGGCTGTCGCATTGACGGGCTTTGGAGGGGTACCATGACTAGGGCCGTCCCGATGCCAGTAGGCCCGTAGCGCGTTAAAAACGCGCGGACCAAGGGCCGCTCCCGC
>Ga0105050_10001076_pt1 | contig 41427 bp, 50 predicted proteins | sample FRY01_FD_78088 | JGI IMG/M metagenome (GOLD analysis project Ga0105050, IMG submission 78088) | Freshwater microbial communities from Lake Fryxell liftoff mats and glacier meltwater in Antarctica - FRY-01 | ecosystem: Environmental > Aquatic > Freshwater > Ice > Glacier meltwater ...
CCACGCTTTGTTGTTCCCGGCACTGATAGCTACGTCGTGTGTGAGCGTAGACCTACAGTACAGAAGTGTGCAGAACGGCGGACGCAAGAATGGTGCGAACGTGTGTTACCTCTTGCAATTGCTGAGTGGCGCTCAAAGTGTGGTAAGTAAATGGCTGGACGCAGAAACTCACCAACGGATGTGTTCAAACACTTGAACATGAATCCTGAGCCGCCGCTACTCTGCTGGTTGTGGACAAGCGGAGTAAATGGTAAAAATCTTCCGTACTTCTCTCTTGCAGGCAAACGTGTCCTCGCATATCGCGTAGTCTATAAGATCATGAATCCAGAATGGGACATAGACAACTCACGTGAAGTCATGCGTCACATGTGCACAGATATGAATGGTGTACACGTTGACAATCCTCTCTGTTGCAATCCCTTACATCTAATGCCCGGCACACATGAGCAAAACATGCTAGACATGGTGTTACGTGGTCGTTCAGGCTTGACAATGGCTGCATTACGTGATATAATCAATCTACATAAGCAGTTCCCAGAGCTAACACAGAAGCAGATTGCAGACCGTGTTAGCTTTAAGCATGAAATCAATGTGTCACGCCAAGCAGTGACGGACTTATTGAGAGGTGCGCGGCACAAAGCATTGAAAGATGAAATGGATAAACTTGACCGTGAACTAGAGGAAAGCGGAAATGGATAAATCAATCGACTTGGGCGCGCTGCAGCATAAAGTGATGGCTGCTGAAGCCTACGCTAAGAAATGCAGTACTGCTTTGCGTGCTGCGTATATTAAGGCAGATCGCGCAATCGAAGCTAGAGATAGCGCAAAGATGAAGTCAGAAGATGCACTAAAGGCTATTGACGCAACTAAGCGTACTATGCTAGAAGCTGCTCGCACCATCGCCAGTAGCTAGTCACTACATATAGACACGAATACACAAGGACACACAACCTATGGCGAAGGTCGCACTCCCATATTCAGCACGTCTCGGCGATGCAGTGATGAAGCTCGGTACGCTTAACGGATTGCGTATCCCTGATCCTGACATTGCTGCAATGCCTCGCCTTGATAACACTGAAACAGAAGCATACATGGACAAGCACGCTGCTGTACGTGAAATGCTGCAGTCCGGCATCATCAAGAAGATCAGTGAGTCACGCTATGAGAAGGCAAAGAAAGCCCTGCTCGCTATCATGCCAGAAGTCACAAAGGTTCCAGTAGGCACAAACAACTCATGGAATTTTGGCAACGTAGCAATCAATGTACGCACACAATCAGGCGCATCCCGTCTTGATCGACAGAAAGTCCTAAGCTTTCTTATGGTGAAGCAGAAGATGGCACTCGCTGATGCAGAGGATGCAATCAAAGAGATGTCCACTATTAGTGCTGACGCACTATACTTCACCCCCTCCACTGTGTCGGAGTAACATGACGCAAAAGAACAACATCATTCACGTTCCGCCGCGCCGTAAATGGGTGCGGTGGAAAGGTCTACATGGACTGCTTGAGTACCGCCCTGCTCTTAAAGTGTGGCAATATACACTCAAGCTCATTTATCCTGTCACACATAAGGGTGAATGCTATACCGAAGCAGCCGCAGAACTAGAACTAAAGAAGCTCATCGAATTAGCACTAGCTAGCAAGAACAAGAACATAACATCGGTAGACTAGATGGAAACGCACAGTAAAGATTCTCCTACGCATCGTATGCACGTGCTGCAAGTTTCACTTAATGACTTTCAGACATGGGTAACGCAGCTTCAGGCGCGACGAAATGCGGTAGTAGAGAAGATCACTCGGGCAAAGCTTTCCAACACACTCACAATAGCAGCAACCAAACACAAGAACCTCGACCGCGTGATGAAGAAGCTGGACCGCTTGCTTCACTCATTGCAGGAAGATACAACTTCAATTGAAGATGAACTAAACAAAGCACGCCTCATGTTCTTTGAACTGTCAGGCGGAGAAGTTCTCATAGCAAACACGGAGATACTAGATGGCGTTGATGAAAGTGCGCGACGCAGAACAGTTGATGAAGTCCATGCACACAGACCCGCGAATGATCAGCTTGATCTGTGGAATGATGGAACGCTTGCGAATACAGCACGATCAAATGATGCTGTTCGCGTCTGAATTCAACAAGCTCATTGATCTAAGCACGGACATGATGAAGAAGCTTGCAATCCGTGATGGCTATCTCGACAAGCTTGGCGTCAAAGAAATGATGCAGAAAGCAGACATGGGCGGCATGGTCAATGCAGTTGACGCACAGGATGACGACAGTGATCACACTGCTGGCTTGTTGAACAAGAAGAATTAAATGCTTACACTCACAGACATACAAAACAACATCGAGTACCGCATTTCACTTGTTCCAATGGCAGATGCATTCAAGCTATTGGAACAAGGCCAAGTCTTCTATGACTTTACTAAAATAACAGCCGCTTACACATGCCCAACCTGGGGAGTACTACGCTATGGCAAACACCTTTCTGATCTACCCCTCTCTACTGGTGGACGGTCACTTGCCATTGAATGTGGGTCCGCATGTCACGACTTCTTTGCCGCAGTACGGTTATGGACCTTACTTGAACGTTATTCAAATGGTACGTCCGAACACGCACTTGTCAACGCACACGCAATCAAACTCTTCGGCAAAGACCGATGGGAATCTATGCTGTCCATCCCACAAGACAGCGACAGAGTAAACAACTGTCAACTGTTCGCACTCGATGCACTTCACACGTCAGGGTACTACGATGATCCGTCAGACCGCAAGCGCACTCTATCGAATATGGAAACCGCATGTATTTCCTACGCTGATCGTTACCTCGCTGCTGATCTACCTGTATTGGTTCGTGGCAATCTCATTGGCGTAGAGATACCGTTTGTTCTCAAGGTTGAACGCATTGCTACGGTTAACAAAGCTCAATTAACAGAATGGCACGCACTGGCAACAGCCTATTACTGCGGACGCATTGACGGCATTCACGATTACGGCGGTTCCGCTATGGTAGGTGAAAACAAGACCGCTGCTTCACTCTCTTCTGCATGGAGAACAAGCTTTGCAATCTCACATCAAATCACAGGCTACACCATTGCAGGAACTTGCCTCCTTAGAGAAGAAGTCTCCAATGCTCAAGTCATGGGAGTACAGATTCCACTTCCACGTGATGCTTTCAACGGCATTGTCTTCCACCCTGAGACACGCACCGAATCTGATCGCTTACGATGGGCCGAATGGTTTTTCGGCGGTATCGAAACATACGAAGGGTACATGGATCGCCCAACTGAAGCGCCCCGTTATTCGCATTCTTGCAACCGCTACTTCTCTGCCTGCCAATTTATCCCGTTTTGCAGTCTTACCCGAGAAGAACAAACTGACGCGCTAACAAGTATGCGACATGATGAATGGTCGCCGCTGGATCACTTGAAAAAGAAAGCTGTAGAGGAATAACACATGGCTAAGTTTGAAGTTGTCAAAGCAAAGCAAGACAATGGCAAGGACTGGGGACAAATTGAATTAGATAACTTTAATTCGCTAGACCTTGAAGATGATGAAAACGTTATGGACATGGCGGACTGGCCGTGGATGGTGATTAACATGCATGAGAGAGAAGATAATAACATCCTTGCATGGTGCTGTACGCAAGAAGATGCAGACATGATCACTACAGCACTCAATAAGCACCATGCCCCCTAACATCATTGTCAACAAGTCTAAGGGCACAATCAAACGTGTATCCATGTTTCTCTGGGGACTGCCCGGTTGCGGTAAGACACACTTTGCAAATACCGCACCGGGTAAACGTCTATGGATTAACTTCGATCCAGATGGCACGTCAGCTCTAGCGTACAGTGAAGACACTCTTGTACTAGATTACAGTGCTGAAACACTTGGATACATGGAACAGTGCAAGACGATGAACCCATTCGATCTTGATAGTATTCTTAAGAACGATCCATCAATTCAAACAGTGGTGATAGATAGTGTCTCACGATTTGTGAGTAATGCAGTACAGTTCTCTATTGGCCGCGCGCCAGGAGCTACGTTTGAAAATCCCGGCCCTGCAGGCTACGGTTTTCGAAATCGTTTTACAATTGGCCTTGTTAATGGAGTACTTATTGCAACAGGAAAACACAATAAACACGTTATTTTCATTGGTCACGAAGGACAACCACAAACCAACGAATCCGGTGTAATCCAAGCAATCTCCATCCTTCTTGGCGGCGATCTGCAAGTTACAGTACCTCAACAAATCTCTGAAGTTTGGCGTATGACTGACAACGGTCTAGAACGTCGTGTTACCGTACGCCAGATTGGCCTTGCTAAACCTATGAAGACACGCATGTTCGACACTACGAGTGGCTATGACTTCATTGCGTCTAACAAGGTCAATGCTTCCAAAGTTGACCTTGCCGTTCTATTTAAGGAGTGGCAAGACGGCAACTATGAGAAGCTAAAACTACCTACGTGATCTAGCTAGATACACACACACAACAGAAGAGAGAAGACAAATGGCTGACGAAAACAACGCTCCCGAGCTTGGTTCGATCTTTGAGTTCTCACAGGACATTGCTAACGCGGAAGCCCCGCCGCCGCTGCCTGCTCGCTCTTATATCGGCACTTGCACAGGCGCGCTTGCTAAGACGAACAAGAACGGTGCTGCTTACGGCGAAATCAAGTTCACGATTGCGCCTGATCAGTTTCCGCCTGACTTCGCGGCTGTCCAGAAGGATGCGGTGGACCTGTTCTACCGCTTCGTTCCGCTCACCGACGATACGCGCTCGCGCTACCAGCTTCGCAAATTCTGTGAGAACATGCGTGTCTCGGCTGGCAAGCGTCTTGATCTGAACGACTTCATTGGTAAGACTGCCACACTGGTAGTTGGCACCTCCGAATATCAGGGCGAGAAGCGCGGAGAAATCAAGTCCGTCGCACTCGCGTAGGCTTGACTATATATACAACGTAGCGTAAGAGTGTGCCTGCGGATCGGCTGATCTGGTCCGCAGGCAAAGTTTCAATCAACACACTAGGAGAGTTCATTATGGCTTCCCCCACACTGCCGGTCTCCGGCAAGCCCAAGCGCAAGGTCGGCAACCGTGTTGCCAAGGACAAGGTTCTATTCCTCATCTACAAGGGTGAGTTTCAGGGTGACGTTGAGGTCGTGACTACGATTGGTCTGGATTTCATTGACAAGGTGATGGCCGATCCGACGCTCAAGTATAAGAAGGTCGTGATTCCGTCCAAGAAGCGAGCGGCCCAGGTTACGGATGCTCCGGCTGTCTAACCTGTACTAACACGTATACGGACGGGCAGAGAGTGGTAGCATTCTCTGCCCGTTTTATGTCTGGGCCGTGGTAGCACAGCGGTAGTGCAGTTGCTTTGTAAGCATCAGGTCGGGAGTTCAATCCTCTCCCACGGCACCAACAACAAGGAGACAACATGGAACTAGATAGCGTGCCTGTCATTATACCTATGGCACACGAACTAAACAGAGGCGTACACGCTGGATCACATAGCACCGCAAGCCGCGTAGTCATTCGCACTAACCTTCAAACACGCACGCTTATCCAAACTTGGGCTGAACATTTACAAATCTCAGAGGCAGAGTTCATGCGAGCAGCTAGTTATAACATGGCAAAAGCACTCGAAAAACGCAGCAAAGGAAAAGACAATGACCACCACAGTAATCGAAGTTGACGAAGACGTATTTCAGATCACAACACAACACTGCGACGGTACAGTGTCCGTCGATCTAATCATGGGTCGTGACACATACGACCAGCACTACCATATGAACATAGGAATTAAAAATGACGGAGAACACACAGCCGTTCATTCAGGACGAATTGCAAACACAAGCAATCACTCTTGGATGTGGCACTAACGACCGCATCGTTTGCGTCACCGGACCTGCAGGTACCGGCAAGACGACTATCATGCTGCAAATCTATAATGCATTCGTAAATGCAGGTCACAAGGTAGCAATTGCTGCACCTACAGGCAAAGCAGCCAAGCGTATCTCAGAAGCTACCGGACTTCCCGCTGTTACGCTGCACAGGCTACTCGAATACACACATCCGGGCGATCCTGACCCTAAGACTGGCAAAGTAACAGGCGTTTCTGTACCGCGGCGTGGTCCCGAGAATCGCCTTGAGTACAGTGTCGTGCTTGTTGATGAATACAGCATGATCAATAATGAACTTGACCGCACGTTGCTTGATGCTATCCCTGCTGGTGGACTTGTGCGTTGCTTTGGTGACATTAACCAGCTTCCTCCAATCGAAAACACTGGATTCAACGGACCTCCTGCTGGACCTAGCGCATTCACGCGACACTTGAAAAACTTCCCTAGCGTTAAGCTTGAAAAGATTTACCGGCAAGGCGAAGGCAGCGGAATCGTAACGAACGCAGCACGCATTCTTAAAGGTTGGGTTCCGCAACAGGCTGATGACTTCCAAATGGTGATTGGCAAGAACCCAGTTGAAACTGTTATGGACATGATCATGGCGGAAGGGGCGAAATTCCATACACTAGACTGGCAGATCATTACACCGACGCATATGGGATGGACAGGTACACGCGCATTGAACTTGAATATTCAAGAAATGCTGCAAGGTGAGAAGATGCATGAAGCACATGTCATGCCTCGCACACGTTATGACAAGGTGAAGTCTCTCGTACTCATTCCCGGTGATAAGATTCTCTGGACTAAGAATGACTACCACTTAGAAATCTACAACGGTGAAACAGGCATCGTTAAGAAGTTCGAGCACGACCAAGTATTCATTGATTTCGGTGACAGAGAAGTTGCTATTCCTCCACACGTTGAGTACATCGCAAGTGATGGATCAACTAAGAATTACGATCCACGCACCACTATCAACCTTGCATACGCTGTTACGACACATGCTAGCCAAGGAAGTGAATACTCGCAAATCGCGTATATCATGGACAAGTCTAGCAGCATTCTACATGACCGCAGCAACTTCTACACTGCAATCACACGGGCACGTTACAAGACTACAGTAGTGACCGATCAGCGTAGCTTACAGAGGGCAGTTTCAACTTTGAAGGTGCGATTCTAACATGACAAGACTTGTCCTTTTCAATGGCCCTCCCGGCTGCGGCAAGGACACGATCGTACGCGGGTTGACGCAGTACCTCAAGTTCTCACACTTGAAGTTCGCTGCGCCAATCAAGCGTATGGCGTGTGGATTGCTTGACTGTGACATGTCATGGCTTGAAGCGAACAAAGACACGTTCATCATACCGTTTGGTTACAAGCACGACATCACACTCAGACAGTTTTTAATTGAGTTGTCTGAGAAATTCTTCAAGCCTTTATATGGCGATAACGTGTTCGGCAATCTTTTATGGAATGAGGTGAAACGTGCTCCGAACAAGCTTGTACTTGTTTCTGATTGTGGCTTCCATAGTGAAGTACATCGTGTTGTGGGAAATGCAGGGAAGGCAAACTGTCTCATTGTTCGAATTCATCGCAGCGGACACAACTTTGTTGGTGACTCTCGTAGCTATCTCGAAGATGGGATATGTAAAACAGTAGACGTCTACAACACACATACGTCACATTGGTTGACAATTGCTAGCTTACGTGTTATAATGAATTCATACAAGGGAATAGAGAAAGAATTCCTAAAGGAGCCTGAATGGTTGCGCGATATTCCATCCGCCCAGTAATTGAATGTTGCATTGCTAAGCCATCACAGAGTGACTTAGCTTCTCTGCTGCAATATAAATACAAACTCGATCCATGCAAGCCTAAACCAGACGGTGAAGATCGCGTATTCACATTCTCATATTACACTACAGAGCTTGCACGTAACATGCCAAAAAACAGCAAAGAACGTAAAGAAATTGCTCGCATTCTACGTGCTAGGCACTCTTACATCTGGACACTCTTTCACCAAGTGATGACACTTGAGGATTGGTAATGACACCTCTGCAAACGAACACATCGCAGCATATCCTGTCTCTAGGACTTGAATACAAAGTTCTAGGGACAGGATCACCTTCCTCAAAGATCGCTATCATAGCAGAGTATCCCGGCGAAACGGAAATCATGCTAAAGCAACCGCTCATTGGACAAAGCGGTCGCTTGTTGTGGGAGAAGCTTGGCTCTATTGGAGTGAAGAGGGAACAATGTTACATCACAAACGTAGTCAAGGACGCAGTAACAGTAAAGGTCGTGGACGGAACAAGGGAAAGGCAACTAGCGTCAAAAGAGGACATGGCGAAGTGGCAATCCGTCTTGATGCGGGAGTTATCGCAACTCTCCAACGTCGAATATATCTTGCTCCTAGGGAATGCAGCACTGGAAGCAGTGACAGGACATAAAGGCGTCAATAAGTGGCGTGGTTCTGTTCTAGACTTCTCTTGTGGTATGGGCTTTGCACGCAATGGTAAGGTGCTCATCAGTTACAATCCTTCGTACATGATGCGTGACCCTACTGTAGAAGTGCACTTCACTATTGATATGCAACGATTCAAGCGTCTTCTCAATGGCACGTACAAGCCTCACCCCATCAACGAAATCATCAATCCAACAAAACGTCAGGCCATCGACTACATGCGAATGCTTCGTGCAGACAAGAAGCCTGTCTCATTCGACATTGAAACAATTGCTAACGAAACAGCGTGCATTGGCTTTGCTAACCAAGCACATGAAGGCATGTGCATCAATTTTCGCACGTTTGAAAGCACCTCAAAGCTAGACATGCACGATGAAGTGATCGTGCGTCAAGAAATGGCAGAGTTATTTGCTGACCCATCTCTCACGTTCGTAGCACAGAATGGCAACTTCGACTCATATTGGTTGCGTTTCAAAGATCGTTTCAAAACAACAGTACACTATGACACGTTGCTGGCACATCATACGCTCTATCCCAACATGCCTCACTCTCTTGCATTCCTCACCACGTACTACACGGAACACCCGTATTATAAAGATGACAAAGATGGATGGAAAGATGTAGGCGACATCAACAAGTTCTGGCGTTACAATGTCAAAGACTGTTGCATCACACACAAAGTGTACACAGAAAGCAAGAAGGAGCTAATTCAACAAAAGCTCTACGACTTCTTTATGTCTCATGTCATGCGGTTGCAACCTCACCTTGTAGAGATGACAAGCAACGGCATTCTTGTTGATACTGCTTTACGTACAACGCTTGAAAAAGACTTGTCACAACAGCTTGTTGTCCTAGAGAAGAACTTCATAGACAAAGCACAACTTGCTGCAAGTGATCCAACTCTAATTATCAATCCACGTTCTTCTATGCAGATGAAGAAGTTCTTTTTCGATACACTCAAGCTAGTCGGTCACGGTAAAAAGACTGATATAGACAACCGCAATCGCATTCGCTCGCATCCGAACACATCTCAGATTTCGCGTGAAATGCTTAAAGCCTTAGATATTTACAAAGAAGAACACAAATACTACAGTACGTATGTCCAAACAACGCTCGACTACGATAATCGGATGCGTTGTGAATGGAAACAATGGGGAACTACTTCTGCCCCGGGTCGTTTGTCATCTTCATCTGTCATGTGGGGAAGCGGGACAAATCTACAGAACCAGCCTGAACGAGCGCGAGAGATGTTTATTGCTCCTGCGGGATATGGCTTTGTGTATTTCGACTTGTCCCAAGCTGAAGCACGTTATGTCGCTCTCGCTTGGGGCATCAAAGGGCTCCTAGAAAACTTCGAGCGTGCGCGTCAAGATCCTGAGAATTATGATATACATCGACTTAATGCATCAAGCATCTTTAATGTCCCTTATGCAGATGTACCTAAAGAAGACTGGACAGAAGACCACAAACCAACGCTACGCTATCAAGGCAAACGTAGTGTACACGGTTTCAACTATCGACTCATGCCTGAAACTGCTGCTGTTAAGTTTCAAACATCACTAGCGGAAGCTACTCGGGCACACAGACTATATCACGCAACATTTCCCGAGATTGGCGTTGCATGGCGTGAATTACGTGAACGTGTTGCGCGCGACAAAGTCTTATACAATGCCTATGGTAGGCGTTGGATATTACTGTCCAGAATCGACGACACCATTCTCGATCCAATCGTTGCGTTCGAGCCTCAATCCTCAATTGGGGATAAAGTTTGCGAGGTTATTTATCTATCGCATGAAGACAAGGAATGGCCTAAGTCCAATAATGGTCTTGAAGCCGCAATCACTCTCAACATCCACGATGCTCTCATTGCTGTGTGCAGACTTGAAGATATGGACACAGTGGCACGTATCATGCACAGGCACGCCACAAAGCCGCTTATCGTCCGAGGTCAGGAGCTTGTTATTCCTGCCGATGTGAAGATTAGTGTACCAGACGACAACGGCGTGCATCGCTGGTCAACAATCACTAAGAAGTGGAAAGGTCTATGAGTAGCCCACTTCCTTATTTCCCGCCGGGAACATTCGTTCACAACTACATGGAGGCAATGGCGGAAACAGAAACGCCATTGATCTACGATTACATATGTGCATTGTGGGTATTGTCTTCAGCGATGGGGCGCAACGTAATTGTCGCTCGCCCATCTGCCCCTGTACATCTCAACATGTACATCACACTTGTCTCAGAATCAGGGATATTAAGAAAATCTTCTTCAATTCGAGCGGCGGTAAGCATACTGCGACACTTCATGTCCACCACACAATCATCAACTTTGCTGATCGAAAGCAAAGTAACAATGGGAATGCTACTCAATGAACTATCCCGCACTACGAGAGAGCATGGTTCTTCACAAATTGTACTGGTTGCTTCTGAGCTTGCAGCTATGCTTGGACGCGGCACACAAATTGCTGGTATTCCTGCTCTCCTTACTGACCTTTATGATTGTCCTGACGAGCGGAGTGGTGGTGGGTCGCTCGCGACTGGAGGCCTTAACTTCAAGAATGTCTACTGTTCATTCTTGGCTGGTAGCACCCCTTCTTGGTTGGCAACTTCGGTGCGCCCTGAAATTGTGGCAGGCGGCTTCACGTCTAGATGCTATTTCATCAACGGGCGCAATCGCAAAAGACTTGTAGCATGGGGAGAAGAAGCGAAACCTGATGCTGCTGACAGACTTGTGAAACAATTGCAGGAGATACAAAATGAAAGCTGTTCCTACTTTCAAATTGGAATTAATTCTTCGGCAAAACAAACATTTACCAAATGGTATGCAAATCGCCCCGTCCATAAAGATGTTTACCGAGAAAGTTTCGAGTCGCGAGAAGATGGGCACATCCTTAGATTTGCAGGACTTATGTGTGTTAATGAAAGAGCTTGGTCTATCAGCGACGATCACATACGTCGCGCGATTGCGTTTGTAACGGAAATTAAACGCTTTGGAACAGAACTCTTCACAGGTACGAAGGCTCAACACACCGACCTTAAACTGGCTAAGAAGGTGCGCAATCTCATTCTTTCTAGTGGTAATGGCGGCATCAGTCACACTGATATTTATAGAAGCAGCAGTGTTTCTGGTCGTAGCGGTAATGAACTCCGCTCACTTCTTTCGATCATGCACGAACTAGACTTAGTCACGAAGCATGAAATCAAAAATATACGCAGTCGGCCGCGAACGATGTACGTCGCGACCGAATACTTGAAGAACGAATTGTTCTTAGAAGATGTAGCTAGGAAGCTAGGGATTGATTAGTTACTGTGGCTGTTGCTCCATCGTCTTACCAAGCTGCAACTTGTCAAACTTAATGGGACGTTTGAACATTCCAGACAACAGAGCCTCATGCCTTTCAATATCTTGCAGAAGGCTTCTGTTGTTTTGGATGATCTGAAAAGCATTCTCATTCATCTTCGCACGTTTCATGTTAGGAGACAGCGATGTCGAATTCCGTATGCCTTGTGTGTCCTCATACAACACCTTGTTCATCGCTAGGCTACTGTCTGCGAACTGTTTATAAAGACCAGTTACCATTTCAGCCAACTGCTGAGTCGGCAAGTCCGGAGGTGGAGCAATTCCACCCGAAACAGTCGGCTCTCGAAATCCGATTTTCTTGTTACCAAGAAGGTCCGAAGGAACCCCGCCTGGAAGTGTAGACTGCTGCAATGCTTGCGCCAATTGCTGCATTCCTTTTATCTTTTCTGCAACTAGCGATCCTGCTGCTTCTGTGGACGGCGAAATAGCAAGAAACGAATCAAACAGCGGACCACTACCGAACGCACGCAAATTGTCTTTCAAACGCATACCGCGATCTTGGATATGGTTCACCGCAGAATCACTAAGTGCGCCTAACTTGGCGTCTGGATTTGCTCGCACACGTGTACTTGCATCCACAAGCGACGTATAAATCATTCCTGCTGCACCAGAGCCAATGCTACGAACAAGTGCTTCCGTCTGTGCAGGCATGTACTGATCCATGAACGATGCTTGTGGATTGCGTCCTTCACCGGGAGAGAAACCGCCTCGTGTCTTGTCATCAATCGCACGTGCGTCCATATAGCTGCGAACATCTACACCGAACAATGCAGCAGGAGCTTTTATAATAGGCGAGACAGGAGGCAGGATCGACTGTTCTCCGATCGCACCCCACACCTTGCCTTGCCTGTGTCCTACCATGTCCTTCAATCCTTTCAGTATGTCAGCATTCTCAGGCTTCTGATGCGATCCGTCTAATGCACCAATCATTGAACCTGCAATCAATTCACCTGCATACTTAAACGGTCGCATAAGTGGATCAAGTGGAATCTCTACACCCATTTCAGGAGGCCTACCGGGAATAGGAATGTAGACGCTGCTCGCAAGCTTGTCAGGTGAACGTACATTGAATTGGTAATCGCTGTAGCTGTGCTTTTCTCCTGTATCAGGATCAACGTAGTCATCTAGTGAAGCAGCCCAAATCGTAGCTCCAATTGCAGGACCAACAGCAACATTGAAAATACCTGAAGCTACACCTTTAGGGTCCTTTCGAATAGCTTTAGCGAACTGTCCCGCTGTCTGAACAAAGATGTTGCCCCACGGTGTTGCAGCTACGCCGTGCCCCATAAGATTTGGTCCTGTTCCGCCATTCGCTTTCTTAAATGCGCCTGAACGTGCAGGATCACCTGTCATGTTACGCATCGCAGCAGATAACTCATTCTCAGGCAGGCGGCCTTTATTCATAGCACGCACTGACATAGCAGGAGCAGAACTAATAGCGTACAGGATGTCATTCACGAATGAAGCTGTTCCGTGAACTTTTCCCATCAAGCCTGCATTTGTTAATGCTTTCTCGGCTTGTCTAAAAGAATGTGCAGGATCGACAGACATGGCAGACGCAGGACCAAGCACGCCTCGCTGTTGTAGGTCATACACAGCACTGCGCTGATACATGTTACGAAGTGTATCTGCAGCTTTCTTTGTTCCTACAGGACCAAACATTTGAGCCATGTGGCCATTGGTCAACACGCTGTTATGCAATGATTTAGCTACACGCTGCGTCATTACTGCTGCGACATTGGTAGCCATGCGGTATCCTGCATCAACGGCAAATGTCGGATCACTGCGCCATCCAAAGCTCTTGTCTTTGCCTAACATCTTAGCCGACGCGTCTTGAATGTAACGATCCAAGTATCCCATCGCTACGCCCTTTTCACGTATGACAGGAGCAAGCGTGATGTTGTACAATACCGACGTAGGAGCAAAGAGCGTGCTGCCTGTGGCTGCGGCAGCCGCGCCAACGCTTCCACCTTCATAGAAGCGTGCCGCCTTTGAAGCAAAACCACTAGCAAGCTGCAATGCTGTAGGATTCGTAGCACCTTGCAAAGCATTACGAACAACTGCATCATTCACACGTGTCCACTTGCTTTCACCGTACTGATTGCGCCAATGCACGTAGTCTTTCTTGTTCGTATTAGGACCTGGACGGTCAATCGTTTCGCCGATCACTTTCGTTGCGTACGTGTCGCCTCTATCTTTCAAACGCTGCATGTTCGTCAAATAGCCACGTTGAATCTTCTTGCCTTCTGTTGTGCGCACAACTTCATCCATGTATGCAGGAAGGTGCTTGAATGGGCTACCTAGTTCTTCAAATGTCTTACGGCCAAGCTTATCCTGCAACACTGGACCACTAGTGCTTCCAAGTGCAGGCTTCTCGGCAATACCACGTGGATTGAGGTAGCTGCTTCCTTCATCCAGTCGTTCTGGAACAAAGTTTGGATTCGCTGCCTTAAAAGCTTTTACTTCTTTAACACTGAAACGCTTACCTTCTGCTGTGTAATCAGCAAATGCGTTCGTTGTATTTAAGAAATCTCGAAATGTATGGTTCAATTCTGGATTACTTGTAACACGTTTCACATGGTTCTCTAATTCCCGTGTTGAAATATCTCCAAGGTTGTGCCAGACACCGCTGATGCGACGTGTATCCATTTCACGCTGAGAGTGCAATGCGTAGTCGATAGCTTTCTGATCTTCTGTATTTAGTTTTGCACGACGTTCGTACATATCATCAACAGCTGTGAACTTTACTGAACTATCAGGCAGACGGCCTTCTTGATAGATAGACTGCATTCGCGTGTTCACAGAAGCGCCAGTACGTGCAGAAGTGAATTCACCAAATGCTGCCGCACGCTTTTCCGCTGTTGCTTTATCAAGTCCACTATTCACAAGAGCGGCACGCAAAGATTCTTGTGGTCCTGCCATTCCTGAGAAATTCTGTTGATCAAACTTCGTACCGAAACCTAGCAACGTTTTGTTTGTAGGGTCTGCTGGATCATATCCTGTAAGATGCTTTTCCATGCCATTACGCAAACCAATCGTAGCATCGTATACAGCTTTACGCTTCCAGTACAATCCTGCAGCAGCAGCTATAAAAGCGACACCTGCAGCATCGTACGCAGGATCACCTGTAAGTCTAGCTTGCACCATGCGCGGATCACGTTGCACTTCAGAGATACCCTCTGCAGCAACGTCACCCATACCTTTCACTTTCTCATCAATCATAGACTTAGCTTGAGCAACTGTTGTTGTCTGTGGGTCCATTAGATGCTCAAGTCCTGCACCTAATGCACCAGCCACAGCCATGTTTGTTCCAGCGACAAGCTTGCTAGGCTTCGTAGAGATTGTGATAGGCGTAAGGACTTCCAATACCTTACCTGCACCACCAGTAATTGCACCGACTGTCGCGTTGGCTGCACGAATGCGACTATTCATTGCACCAAGTTTACTTGCTACCTTAGCAGGGGCAGAGATGCCAGCACCAAGCAACAAGCGTGTCCACGATGCAGCAACTTGCAACGGATCACCGCTCAACAAGTTGTCAGATAGTTCTTCGCCTGCTATTTTGTTAGAAAAAGCACGTACAGGTTCGGTGATGCTTCGCGTGATCTCATTCGCTCCTTCTGCTCCCCACAAATGCGTGTCACCGAAGCCTAGCTTGTTGCTTCCGTAGTTTATGCCTGCATCAGCTAGACCATACAAAGCAGTCGGAGCAGATACTATGTTTGCGCCGATCTCAGGCAGTGTCGTCGCAAACACACGTTGCCAACGAGGCATGATGCCTTGTGTGTCCTCATACAACACCTTGTTCATCGGATTCACGCCCAAAGGATTTGTAGATGCGTCTACTTTTGGCGCTGCTTCACCTGCAAACTGTGCACGATTGATAGCATCTGCAAGACGGTCAACCATATTGTTTACCTGTAACGTGCCGGCAATGTATTCGGTGCATTCCTATCAGGCAGAGCTAAAGGTCCTGCACTACTAGGTGTAAGACCACGTGCTTTTGTACTTGCTAGAGCACGTTCATTCATCATAGCTTCCAGACGTGAAGGATTATTTCCTTTACCTGTCCAACGTCCTGTAGCAATGCCAGCAGGGCTAATATCTAGATCATATTGCCACTTATCTTGTCCTTCACTTGCGCCCTTTGTATTAGCTGCAGCCGCTTCTGCAAGCAACTTCGCAAGTGTCGCCTGTGAGAACTGATCATTCGCATTTGGATCATTGAAGATTGCACCAGAAGCTTTCATGCCGCTAGGAGCGTAACCTTTTTCCATCAAGCCTGTACTAGCTTTGATGATTGCCATTGCATTCTCTTGTGCCATCTGCTGTTGCGTCAAAGCAGCACTCATCTGGTTAGCTTCGCTCAAACCTTGCTCATAAGATGCAATCTGCTGATCTTGTCGTGTATCTGCAGCATTCTTGAACATGTAAGATAGACCGGACATGTCACGGTCAAGCGTACCTTTTGCATAAATCTGCTGCAGAGGATCACTGCTGTACGCTTGAGGATTCGGACTTTTGATATTATTCGTTGCCATGTTAGAACACCGATCCGCTGCCAGCCGCAGTTGATTTATTCAGAATTGTTTCGCTAGGCTTCTTAAAGAAGTTCTTCAGGTTGTCCGTCAATCCTGCAGCAAACGTATCATAGTTTGGACTACGTTGAGACATCATTGCACCAAGCAACGGAGTCATCGCAGCATTTATGCCTGCAGCACCGCGTCCGCCAACATTCGCGCCCACACTACTACGCTGCGTGAGGCCGTTGTCCAATCCTGCACTAATGTTTTCAGGCTGGAAACTACTACCTTCCGCATTGCTTGCACGTGTTGCCAACATGTTGTACGGATTAAGCTTACTCTCATTAAACTTACCAAGCATTTCATCGTACAGTGGCCCAGCATTCGCATCACCCTGCGCTAGTGCTGTACGAATGCCTGCAGTTGCTCCACGATCAGCCGACGCTAATGTAGCCTGCAATGGAACCCCGCCCATGTCTGTACGCAATGCTGCACTGTTGAATCCACTTTTCACATTGTCAGCATTCTCTGCTGCTGATGTAACACCTGCGATCTTGTTTGCGCCCGCAACACCTTCACGTGTAGGTGCGCCGTAACCATTCGCCATAGCAGCAAGCAACGGTGAAGCAGCGTCATTCTCAGACATGCGACGATTGTAATTACGGCTACGTTCGTCCTGTCCGCGTGTGAGGTCATCTACACCACGATTGCGTGTGATTGCATCTGATTGCTTGATCTGTGACTGTGATTCAGGCGTTAGATCAACAACCCAACCTTGGCCCGGTACGTATCGTGTCTTGTTTCCGCGTGCGTCCGTCTGTCCTGCAGTGGCAAGTTCATACTGCTGATCAGCCATACGCTTCTGCAGCATGTAGTTCTGCATTGCAAGCTGCAAACTACCAGCACTGTTCGCTGATTGCTGACTTTGCCCAAGAAGATTCAATCCGCCGCCAATAACAGAACCCGCTGCACCAATACCTGCTGCCCAACCAGACATGCTATTCTCCTGTAATTAGCACGCGATTAGCAACGCTATCACGGCGTGAACCAAGGCATGAAACTTCATCTGTGAATACTTCTTCTGCATCTTCAATTGACTTAGCATTTGTAACCAATGACATTGTGATACATGCATCAGTAATTGCGTACACTGCTTGTTTTCTGTGAGCACTTGCAGCGAACACATTGTATCCTTGCAACATTACAGCTTTACCAGCAATAAATATCCAAACATCACCAGACACGATCAACGTTGTAGGCACTTTCACAACAACACCTGTCACTAGTGATCCGGCAGGCACAAAGATTGTCCGTGTATACATACCACCATGCAGCACATGCTCAGTAGGAATGTCCAACTGAGGCAATGCAAGCATCTTCTTTTCAAGTTCTCGCACCTGTGCAATGGCATGATCTGTCATAGGAGCTACAAGTGCGTGCATGTTAGAACGCTCCTGAAGAATTCAGTCCACGGCCTCTCTGTGACTTCTTCTGTGCGAACGGAACACCCTGCGCTGTATCAACAGTCGTCAAATTGATTGGTCCCTGCGCTGTTCCGCCCTTAGCAATAGCTCCTGCAACATCGAATAGATTCGTGCTGCCCAACGCGCTGCGAATGTTGCCATCCAGTCCGCTTTTGAGTGTATTAGCTTTCTCTGTCGCACGTTGCGAGTACGGATTCACGTCAAAGTCAGGCATTCCTAGTGCATAGCTGCTACCTGCTGTACCTGCTTCACCACGAATATCATTCAAAGTCTGTCGTCCCTTACCAAGCACGCTGTCTCCAATGCCTGTAAGTGTCGCCATGCCTGCACTGTTCTGCCTACCTAGATCACCGAATGCTGTGTTGTAACCACTGTCATTCAAGATGCCCCGCTTGCGATTGAAGTCCAACTGCTGCTCTGCACCTGCACGTTGCGTTCCAAGAATGTTATTCAAGATGTCATCATCTGCATTGTCACTAAGCAATGACTTATCAAAGCCAGGAGCAAATGCCGTGTTCACTTTTGATGTGTTGTTGTTTCGCTGCATTGTCTGATAGTTATCCAGACCACTAGCGAACGTATCATCTGTGAAGTAACTACCCGGATTGCTGTCGAGTTCCGGCACCTTCAACTTCGTATTGCCAATGATGCTGTCGATCACACTTCCGTACTTGTCATTCGCAAGACCACGCTGATTCAGGTAGTTCGTTCCTGTATCCTTTGCACCACTTACGGCAGTAGATAGCTTGCCTTGGAAGTCAAGTTTGTCCTGCGCTTTCTGTGAATCAACACGCGCTTGAGCTTCACGTGCTGCTTGTTGACGCATCATTTCAACTTGCACAGAATTATCCTGTGGAGGAAGACCCCCACCGCCACCGCCACCGCTCATTTAAGCCTCCACTATAAAACCATGCATTGCACCGATTCTAGCAAATCCCAACTTCTCTAAGAAGTGTGATGCCTTGTCGATGTTTAGTCCGGACGATACACCCATCTTCACAACTTTTGCCCCTTGAGCAACCGCCCACACTTTATACAAACGAATGATTTCAACAAGATGCGTGATGCAATGTCCGCGATGTTCTTTGTCCATCATAATCGTCAAATCGTACGCAACCTTGTCTGTGCTTGTGATCAACTCTTCACATAGACAAATGATGCCTCCAACGATTACGTCATTCTCATCTACGATTACACGAATGAAGAAACCTGGACGTCCATGCATTGCATCGTAAAGAAAGTTCATCGTCTTTTTCTCATCAAACTGCATGTGCTTATACGTAGGACTTTCTTCAAGCACAGCACGCACGATTACTACCATGCGCTGCAAATCAGAGAAATGCTTGTAAGGTTCGCGAATCTTGTAGGTCACGTTGTCACTTCTGTTGCAACGTTCAGCGCATCGAAAAAGGTCTTTCCAATTACGCCAATCTCATATGCTTTGTCTGTGCCGTTGATAATGCGTCGAGCGTTCAACCAATCTTCATTCGTATCATTGAAGTACATGTCCAACGATGCACCAGTGAAATCACCGATACCGCTCTCCGCACGCATCATACCTTCAAACAACACCTGCGTAGCAATTTCCATGTCCATCGCTTTGTCAGGATAGTTCACAAGGTCTATGCCGAGAAGCTTGGTCATCTTCTCATAGTTCTGTTTCCATGTCAACTGGACGAAGCCCCGGCCATAGTACGTCTGTCCTGTGATAGGATCAGGTACGCCATAGGAATGTCCGGCACCTTTACCGTACTCTGCAATCGGCTGCATTGTGTGAGCAGTTTCCCACTTCACAGTTGCAAACATGTACGCAAGCCAACGCAAGTCAGTGAGTCTGCGTTCTTCCCATTCATCGAGAATAGTATCTATACCGTTAAGCTGACCTTGTGAGAACGTGCGGCCAAACAACGAAGCACGGATTTTATCAAAGAATTTCTTACGATTGATACGCATGTGTTCAGTTCTTTCTACTTACAAATTACAGTGATCACTGCATTGTTTGCTAGGATCGTTCGTGCTGTCATTTCAGTCAACACATCAATCTCTGCACCTGTAGGATGTGTCACAAGCAAAGAACTGCATGGCACAACTTTAGTCGTTGGGGCGGGAATAGCGGCGCAGTTCGTCCCTAAAAGAAGGAGAGGTAAGAGCATCAGTCTGAGCGTCATGTGCTTTGTCCTTAATGATGTTCAGCTTTTTCTCTTGTTCAATGTACACTGCTTTCCGACCATCATTGTAAATCTTGTAGTAGATACCACCAACAATACCAGAAGCGGCAACTGTTACAACAATCCAAATGATCACTTTAATTTGTAATGTCATTTGCTGTTCACTTCCTCTACAACACGAGTAAGAGTAGCAGTTGCACGTTCAAGCTTTTTCAATGCTTCATCATGTTCCTGTTCGGCACGTTGAGCAGTGCGGATAAATGGAGCTATAGGACTTTCTGGCTTCGTCAGTGCCAACACTGCAAGGGCTGTAGCGAATGAACTACTCATCTTTTTTCCCTCCTCTAACCAATGCCACCACCGCATTGACTGTAGTTGTGAGGGCGTTGATTGCATTTGTGCCATTTACTTTCTCTGAGACTGTCTTATCAAGCATACCAAGAATGAACTGATGTGCTTCTTTGCGTTCTGTGCGTTCCTCTCTCCACACAACGAACTGAATGGCCCAACCAATAGCTGCACCGATGCCAGCACTTTTCATTACAGCATCTAGGAATTCTTTATCGAACATGGCTATTATCCGATACGCATAGCAGTGATTCTACTATCGCAAGAATTGCCGCTTGCATTGTATTTAATGATGCCTTCTGTGCGGGCGACAGGACTTACACTGATGCGCAAGTTTCCTGCAGGAGAAGTGATTACGCCTGACAAAGTAGCAACTGCGTAGTATGTACCGCTAACAGAAACAAGATGCATTCGACAAGAAGCAATAACAGTTATTCCGTCCCACAATTTTACATTAACAATGTCACCACCGGAAGCATTTCCGATATTTACATGACCTGTAACGAACCATGTACCACTCGTACCTTGAGCAACAGTAGGACCTGTGAAGTATGTAGCAAGCGTTCCTAGAGCAACATCAGCAGCCAATATATTTTCTACAGTAGTGGGAGTGAATCCACCATTCGCTCTAGGAAGAACATCACTTACCATAGTTGTAAGAGCAATTAGAGGAATTACTCCTACAGCAAGATCACCACTCCCATCTAGTACGGGTACATTGCCTGAACTTATTCCTGTATCTACAATTGCTGCAGTACCTAGACCAAGTGTTGTCCTAGATGCAGCAGCCGTCGCATCATCAAGCAAACTTCTTGCAAAAGTTGTCAAAGACGCCAGTGCTGCAATGCCTGAACCATTAGTGTATGGCATTGTATTATTCGTAACAGCCAAACCTGAAATAGCTGACAAGAATGTTGCAAGCGGTTGATAACTTCCAGCTATTTGTGCTCCAATTGTTGTACGTGCTGCAACTTGGGAGGCAGTCTGTAAAAGCTGCGTCCCAAGTGAAGAAGCACCAAGAAAAGTTAAGACATTTACTGCAGGAGAAATTGTGTATCCTGTGCCTCCGCTATTAACAGAAACAATCTTTGATGCATCTGCTGCACCTCCCGGTACAGGAAGCACTTGTGCTCCAACAGCAGAAAGATCAACAAGTATACTCCATCGGCCTCCTAGAACATCAACAGCAAAATTTGTGCCTGATGTGTGAGTAGAAAGAGCTACTGCATACTGTGAACCAGAAACTACAAAATCATTGATTGCATAATTTGTCACTGGTATCCAAGCACCTCTCGCACCAGCAGGTGAAGAGTACACAGACCAAAACGTAGGATTAGCTGTACGATATTCAAGAAATGTTGTAGGAATTGTAGGAGATAGATGTGTTTCTTGGCATCTCCATACAGAAGCAGTAGCTCCATCAACTACTGTTTCTCCTACTGTGTATGTGTGACTGTTCTCCCAAATACCTTGCATATTTTGAAGTGTGAAGTACGCTCCAATAGCTGCATCAATTAAAGTAAAGTTATCATTGACGCGCTCTGCCCATGCTTTTGTATTCGCTGGCAGGCGTTCTAGCTTTAGATTGGGAGTATCAGTCACGTTCTTACTCCTTACACGCCGTCTAGTTCAACACCGACAACCTGAAAGTTTGCCGCCTGTAGTGCAAGTGTGATCACAGTATATTGAATAGTGTCACCGGGATTGAGATAGAAGATCGCATCCGCAGGTGCAACAGACAACGCAGTCCCTAGACCTGTAGGAGCAGCAGCTGCACCGCTTGCATAAGCAAACATTCCGCTACTACGAATGGTGTAATTGAAATGCGTCGCCGTCATTGCAGTGTTGCGTGCAATCTCAATACCATTCACAAGCAACGCTACCTGCGAATTTGTATCACCTTGGAATCGTGCCATGATACGGCACTTTGCACGCTTACCAGCAGGACACGTATAGATCGTATTTGTGCCTGTAACGGTTGCTGTAGCTTCTCCAAGAACGCCAATCAAATCAGTCATTTCAATCTCCTATAGTGTATCAAACACAGCGTCATTAAACGCCATGTTACGAATGGGCGAAACCTGCATCTGCAATGCCGTGATTTCATTAGCAATGATCTGCATCTGGGTACGCAAATCAGACTTAGCTACCATCTGATTATCCGGGAATACGTTAGGATCAACTTCACTAGCCATTACAAAAGCCTCCGAATTGTGCCTTCCATGTACAACGGCGTAATGCTCACGAATCTCAAAGGTCCGTTAGCTCGCCCAGAGAAGCGCAACTTCATTGTGTTGAACTTTGTAGGAGCGTATGTCAATGTACGAATGCCTGTGTTGTTACCGCCGCCGTACGGACTGTTACCATACTGCTGCAATCCATATCCTCCAGCATCACGCGCAATGAATTCCAATGTCAATGCAGGTGTGATAGGAAGCTGCGAATATGAATAGAAACCAAAACCATCTGTGAACAATGTGTCATCACTGAATGCTTCACCAACAAGGTTCTGTGCATAATACTGCCCATCAACAAAGACTTTACATGTGATCGCTTCTGTACCTTCTGTATTAAGTGCAATGTATCGTAACGTCTTGCTTTGTGCAGCAGATTTGAAGTCTGCTTCTGGAAGCTCCCAAGCCCATTCAATTGGCAATCCGCTATCATTCACATTTGCAACGGGGCCAAAACCTGTGCCGTCTGTGAAGTATGTGCTGTCATCGAATGTCTCTTGTTCTCCAATGAAGTCTGCCCACAATGGATTGGTAAGTCGATCACCTTGCACGAATATCTTTGTGCAGTTATTTCGTGCATAGAAAACATTGCCTTCACTGCTCCGTGTTGCAGCGTGCCAATTCCATCCACGGTATACAGACCAAGCACTGATCTTGAGCTTATCTAGATAGCGATAGTTGAAACAAAGACTTTCTGTCTGATACTTTGCTTCCGCATTAGGCATGAACAGCATATATGCTGCAAGTCTGCGATCATATACGCTAAAAGTATCACGCAACAATGAATCCACAGAGAGCTTATTGATAGCAGGCTGCAACAATGGATCAATGAAACGTGACGGACGATCAGGTGAAAGAATCTTCGTGAATGTGCTCAACGAGAATTCGGATACACCTACAATGTCGCAGTTGTAGATGTTACTTCCTAAGTCTTCAGCTGTACGATACGAGAATGAACCGTAGTTGTTGATGATGCTATCTTGTGAAACATTCAAAGCAAGCTTTGGTGTAGCTGTCGCATCTTCAACAATCTGAATAGGTACAACGACTTCACGAAAGCATACAAGCAGGAAGTTTTTGAATGGGTGTAAAGCAATAATTTCTGTATCACCTGTAGACACGTATGAACGCATGTCGAATGTGTTCGTGAACTGTGTGCTAGGATCACCGTCGTAAGTTCCTGCAGCATTACGTTCACTTACATGCAATGTGTAGCCATCAGCAATGAACAAATGATTCGCAAACCATTTCATAATCAAGCCAACTGGCACATTGATGTTGCTGCCTGTACCTAGATCAGCAAGGTAATCAACACGCAATGCAGATGTCATGCTCAGTGGCTTGTCCATGCCATTCGCGATGATTAGCTCACCTTTAGCTTCTTCAAATGCGACTGACTTTGCAGCGCCCCAAATACCTAGGCCGGGACGTAAAGCATTAGCAATTACTGCATCCCAAATCTTAGCTACAGTACCACGTGCATCTACAGCAAACACTTCACCACGTGTGTTTACTGCAATGAGATACTGCACAAAGTACCGTACGTTGCTAATAGGATAGTCACTCAAAGCAGCAATGTCCGCGAACAGCTTTGTGCCTTGTCGCAGCCAGATTGAGCCGTCAATGTCTACGACAAGGTTCGTTAATTCGCGAGCATACTTGCTAGACAAGTTCTGCTCACTGTCAGCTACATTCAAGCCCCCGCTGAAATCACGGACTGTTGCTTTTGTATTAAGCATACGGAGCGTCCTGCTCCCACCAGTCATTCGGCTGCAACTGATTAGGTTGCTGGAATGACGGACGACTGTTCTCACGAGCATTGACTTGCATCATGCGCTTATTGAACAGCTTTGTGAATTTAGCTTCTTGTGCCGGCGAAGCACCATCATCTGCAGCCCATTGCATACAAGCTCCCCACACATGAAGCCAGAAGTCAATCGGCACAACTGTATCAGGATTACCAAAGTCAAAGTCCTGCTCAATCTGAAACAGCACTTGCCCTGTGTTTGTTACAGGATAGAATTGTACAAGATATCGTCCAGCAGTAGGAGGTTGCAGGTCTTCACTCACCGGCAATGGGAGATACCCAAGCAGCAGTGTTGATGTGAGAGGATCAGTGTAAGACGAAAGAACAGGCAGCGGTGTCTGGAAGCTGTCGAGGTAAATACGACGAATGCGTTTCCAGTCCGGCACGCCTTCAATTGTTTGTGTAATTCTACCCAGCACTCCATCAAGAGTGCGTGTGTACGTAGAGATAAGTTCGCCCCACTCATGCTCATCACGAATGAGAACATGTGTTGAAGCAAGCAAGGAACCAATGCCTTCATTCGAATACGGCGTCATGCCATTTCCGTTTGTAAGGCTCATGCCTTTAGCTACTTCACGGATGGCATCTTCTACAGTACGAAACGTCAAAGCCATTTATATCTCCTGTGAGTAAACTAACGGTGCGAGAGGGAACACACAACCTCTCGCACCGTCAATCCACTCCTAGTGACTACACAGCGTAAGCAGCGTTGCCATGGAGATTGCCGCGACGAAGCATCATCGCTATTTCAAACGTATTCGTGCCATCAGGGATGACAGTCACAGGCAGATACGTGCCCTTTGTGTCAGCATTAGTGGCAGTAGCAGCAGTCGCATCAGCAAGTGCGGCGACGAATGTACCCCCGTTAGCAGCAAGGAAACCATTCTTCGTTTCGTTGATCATCGAGTTTGCAGCATACGGCAGTCCAAGCCTATTGCCCCAACCAACGTTCACTGTCGTAGTGTCCGCAGCGGTAGCAAACGAAACACTGACAATCCAAGCAAACGCTTTCAGACCCTGCACGGTTGAAGCACTTGTAAGAGTGATGTTTTCCTGCATCCTCTGTCCAAGGTAATCATATCCTACCACAGACGCAACACGTGTGTTAGTCGTGGACGCAATCATACTAACGTTGCGTCCCCAACCATCACGCCTAGTTGTGGAAGTGTACGGCACCATGCCATTGTAACCAATGTTGGTCGCGTCACCAACATCAGCAACGAATGTGCTTACAGTAACAGCGGAACCGTTAACCATCTGCACTGCAGCGATCAGACCGCTCGCAGACAGTGCAAGCGGGGCACCGAAATTAGCGACATAGAAAGCCTGACCAAGTTCAATGTCAGCAGCGAATCCACAATTCGGAACGCGCAAGTTAACACCGTACGGGAAGTACTCAGCATAAGGACGTGCAACAGTCATAGTCTTTACTCCGATTTAGTAATGGCAGAAGCGACAGCACTTTCAGCGGGGTCCTGTAGGTCCATGAAAAGCTGCTCATCGCTGGTGTTTACGTCAATGTCAGTTTCAACTTGTCCACCGGCATTATCGCGATCACCTACCACACTAGCAACAGACAACGGAATACCGTGACTGTTGCAGACTTCACCCGTCTCTGTATTAACGAGACGCGGTGCCAATGTTACGCCAAGAGCTTCCGCTTGTTCACGAGATTCAAGACGAATGCTATGGCCGGGATTGCCGCGTACAACGAGCAACCACCCGCCACGCTTTTCAATCTTCTTCTCTACCATGACACGAACGGCATTGCCCTTCTTGTCAACCTTGTCGCCATCCTGTTCGTATGCGTGCTCTGTGCACGACGTTACGTAAGACTGCGGAAGTTCTCGAATGTCGTACTCAATACGAACGCCCATGTGTGTTCTCCTTAACCAGCGGTACCGTTACGAAGAACCGCATGTGTACGATACGCCTTCCACAAGCAGAACTGGCCCTGCCATGTGACACGCGAACCGGACGCATCGAGATTCCACGGCGAGTTCAGCTTCTTTGTACGCATGTTCACACCCTTGAGCATGTGCAGACGCAGGTACTTATCGTTGATGAAGTACGCACGATTCACACCGCAATCCTCATCAAAGAGAATCGGAATGTTGTTATGCTGCACACCAGAGAAGCCAAGATCATACATGCGCTGTCCGTTCTTAGTCTCCTGCAGAGCGAACATCGTACGGTCACGCGCCGCCTGTCGATAGATACGCATGATGTTACGACCAGCAATGATGATTGACGGCTTTTCACCCTTGAGCGTAAGGTCCATGAGAATGTCGTCAAACGCTTCTTCGATATTGCTCGCGTCCAGACCACCGGAGAACTGGTACGCACCCGTACGCCACTGAGTCTGTGCCGAACGCGACATGCCACCAAGCGAGCCAGTCGTCGGGTCATCTGGAATCAGATTACCAAGACCATTCGGCTCAAGGCCAGTACCCACGCCGTACAGGTATGTCGAGAAACGCTCAGTGATGCTCTCTTCAAGCACCTGCATCTTCGCCTTCATCAGTTTGAAGATAGCAGTGTCACCAGTATTTTCGTCTTCTTCCTGATCCGAAATGATTACAGTACCGACAACACGCGACCAACCGTACCGAATTGTATCGAATTCGTTGGTCTGGCCAATCGGAAGCGGAGTGTAATACTGGGTCGCAGAAATGTTGCTGTTGCGACCAACGATGAGCGGATTGGTGATGTTCGCACCAGTCTCAGTTTCAACACGGTTATTCGCAAAAGCCCACGCGACAAGTACATTCGACTTGATCGCAGCCATGATGAGCTTCTTACGGCTCTTATCAAGCATAGAGTGGATGATTGTATCCATTGTACCTGAAGCGTACGAACTAAGCATTGACTAACTCCTGTGAATAGAAACTACTGTGACTGCTGCCGTCCATGTTGAGCGAATGTTTCTGCAACAATCGAATCCCATGAATCGTCTGCGTTCGCGTACCCACGTTCATTCGCAGGAACACTGCCACGGTTTGCGCCTCGCCCACCCATGTTAGGTAGAGGCCGGTTGTTTCCATCACCGGAAGGACGTTGTGTCTGGCTGTTCTTAGCCTGTAATGCCTGCACTTGCGGAACGAGTGAATGGTTCCAGTCGAGCCCGTTCTGAGCTGCAAAGGCATGCAAGATGAAGTATGCTTCGCGTTCGTTTACGTTTTTATCGTTCATCACGTTAGCAATAGAATCTTCGTGTACCTGTGCATCCGGGAACTGCTGTATGAAAGTCTGATACCGCTGTCCTACTTGTTCCGTTACTGCTTCCTGCTGCTGCTGTGCTTCACGATCCTTAAACAAGAAATCAAACTTAGACAATCGTGCATCTAGCAACTGCTCCATAGCAGAAGACATGGCAGCCTGATTAAAACCACCGCCACCTGACACGATCTCATCAGTGTTAATACCACGCTGTTGTGCAATCTGCAACATAGTCTTTAGTGTTTCCAGCGGTGACTTCTTCCACTGCACCATGAGATTAAGTGCGGCACTATGTTCATCAATGTTCAATCCTGCAGTCTTTGCAAGTGTGTTCGCATTGGTATACGCTTCCACTTGTGTACGCAGTGTAGAGGCTTCACGTTCATTACGTTCAATCAGCGGAAACAGCTTCGCAAACACCGAGCGTTCATAGCCAGACTTTGCAACAACTGTACCATTAGAATCTACAATGTCTCCACGCTGGTTCGTTTGGAAGTGTTCTCCGTACTTACGCGTTTGCGGTGCATTCGGCTGAATTTGCTGAGTCTTATCAGGGATACGTCCACGCTGCTGTGCGTTGCCTTCTTCACCCGCAGGCTTCTTGTTGTCTTCTTTGATTTGTTCTGTAGCACTTTTGTCAATTTGCGTCTGATCTGTAACGGTCTTTCCGGGTCTATCCAGGGACGTGTCATTGTCAAAACCTTCAATCTGCTTATCTAGCCAAGCACCTGCACCGTCATTTGTGGACGTATCGTTCTGCTGCTGCTGCGAGTCAATCTGCTGTGTGTTGTCGTCATTTTCGATACTCATTGTGTGTTACCTTTCCTTGCCTGTGATACTTTCTGGCGAGCGATTTCTTCTGGTACGCCCTTCTTAACCAAATCTGCAATCAACGCTTTGTCTTCGTCTGGACCTTGTTCGGATTCTGTAACTTGATCTGTTTCTCCTTGTTCTTCTGTACCATGTCCCTGCGGTGATGTTCCACCATTGCCTTGCTGCAACTGCATCATAATGCCTTGACGCAATTCTTTCCAATCTGTTTCAGTTACAACAACACTATCGAAAGCACGCTCAAAGATTTTTAACAAGAGCAGCACGATTGTTGGAGAACTACTTGCGAACTGTCCAAGAATCTGTCCAACTGCAAGAGCTTCTGACTTCTTCGCCGCACTTGTAGGCTTCTGTGTGCTGCCGCCTTCGATAGTGCATTGCACCTTGCGACGTATCTGTTTAGGATCGCGCAACTGTTGAATAGCTTGCACTTCGTTTGCATACTGTGAACCAACAAGGTCTAGTGTTGTTTCAGGATCACCAAACTGCAGCCACATGAACAGTACATCTGCCATGATTCCGCCAATAAAATCTTCAACTGCGTCACGCTTTTCATCAAGACGTACACCGCTGATGCTGTTGTAACTAGCAATTGCATCGTTCGTTGTGTTTGTCTTGAACTGCTCACCTTGCATCGCTTCCATGACACCACTAACCATGGTGACGCCTTGCATAGCAGTGCTTGTATCCCACAAGTGCTTGTGCTGTAGTGATGGCATAGGCGGACCCATGATCAAGTCTTCAAGCTTCTGTCCTTCTGGAACCTTAATACCTTTCATCTTCTTGTTAGCGTTCAACAGAATGTCTTCAACGTCTTTCACTGTAAGCACGTTGCTGTTGAACAGTGTATTGTCACGTAGCGATACACGTGCACGGTTCAACTCATCCAAGATGGTGTTGATTTCATCCTGTTGATCTAGATAGTGTGAGACTTCTCCACGTGTGCGATTGCTCTTAGGGCTGCTATGATACTGCAGACGACGCAACGGATAGAAGTTCGGCAACATGTATGGGTCTTCAAATACCCAAATGGGCCAAGTCCAATCCTTCTCAGAGTACAGATAGAAACGTCGCTTCACTTTGTCAAAACAGTACCAGCATGACGTACGCTTGCCACGCTCATATGCACGACGGTCATCATAGCCGTAGTCCTTAGGATTGTCTTTGCTGTTATCGAACAGTTTGAAGTTGTCCAACTCCTGCTGCATAGCATTCGCATCTGTCATTGAAGTAGTAGCATCTACAACATGCGATGCTTCGTAAGCACTAGTGTACTGCCCATCTTTATTCTTCTGACGATAGCGTGCATTCAAGTAGTTCGTAGGAAGAAGAACGTTTACCATTTTCCAGTTAGCATCAGAGAAGTCATCTTCTACAGATGCATCGTCAATCACAACCTGCTTCGCTTGTACTGTCTTGACCCAAGGACCTGCAGGATCAAGCAAGTCAATGCTTTCTTCCAGTGCAAGCAACTCACCTTCAAGACGCAGGATTTCATTCTGGTCCTTTGCTTCGGTAAGCTCTGTGCCGATACGCCGAATGTCTTCACGTGCACCATCAGCACTGTCTTCTTTCTTAGTCCATCCAATCATCACCCAAGCTTCATTCGTAATTTCACAACGTACGATGCTCTTGCGGACTTTAGGTTTTAGATTAAGTCCAGGAGTGTACTGTTGATCAGCAAGCCTGTTCAGCAGATGTTCCATCATCACACCGACACGCTCTTGCTGCGGATCAACCATTGTAACTTCTACGTTGGGATTCTTTGCGTAGATATTCGGAACAACTGCATTCACTGTAGCGTACACGACATTCTGCGTCATGCTGAATGCGTCACGTCTATCCTTGCCGTAGTTGCGTGTACCTGACTGATCACCTGCAGTCTCTTTTCGATGGTTGTCCTGTGCATTGTCATAGTAGTATTCAGCTTCATCCCATCCACTGATAAGAGAAGTCAAACGCTTGAGGCCACCTTTCTTGCGTCCTTCCCATACATTGCCTTCAAACTTAGATACCGGAACCTTGGTAGCAGGATCAAGCTTGTACACTTGCGTAGGCCCCTGCACACCAATAGGCGGCATGAATGTCTGTGCATCTTCAAGGTCTGCATTCTGTGTATCAATTGCAGTTTCGACACCGCTAGGACGAGGAGGCATTGCCATGTTCATTCACTCACAGATGTCTAGGAAGAGTTTGTCCGCGCTTGTCATCAGCTTGTTCGGACCACTGCATTGCACGTATGTCAAGGATGTTGTTGCGTCTACGTAGTTTGCCTACAACACTAGGACGACGTGTCAAGCTGTACTTCCATGCGTTCATTGCATGGTCATTGCGATCCTGTGGTTTGTCTACATTCTGTCCTAGTACGTTCTTGTTCCAATAGTAGTCTACGATTTCATTTGTGAAGAATTCAACCTTGCTGCTAACGAAGAAACGCGGCGCCCCGAAGTTACGTGTAATTGGATGGCGGTGCAACTTGTCAATAGCAAGGTATGAGCCGCACTTCTCAAGACCAGTTGCAACATTGTTAGCACCACGTTGAAAGTCAATGCCAGCTTCTGAGAACATAGTCGAGACAGGTTCGGCTACTTTGTCTTTCGTGGCGTTCTTAGCACGAAAGATGTCAGGATCAGCGTACGGCCTGTCAATCGGCAGCACACCCCATTCACGTCGAATTTCTTTGATGCGTTGTGCTTGTTTGTTAATCTTCATCATTGCTTCGTAGAAACCATCAACTAGAAAGATGTCGCCTGCGTCATTGTGAAACTGAAAGAGATACGCACTAGCACTGGCCTGCCCATAGTCATAGCCTTCAATGATTCCGAGTGCGTCATTTGCAAGCTGCTCTTTGATGAACTTCTGCATGATGCTTTCTTCTATAACATGCACAGACTCATCAAACTCAGGAAAGATCAAGCCTTCGTATGCACTCCAATCAGCATCAATGAATCGCTTTGCATTACTCCCACGAAACACAGAGCGCATACGGTTGACGTACTGTTCGCCTGTATGCTTCTGATTCGCACGTGACGGAGCATTGAAGATTTTAACGATAGGTTTGTTTGTCTCATAATCACGCAAGAGCTTAGAAGAAATAATGCCTGTCTTTTCGTACAAGAAGAATGGTGCTACGACTTCCCGATGCAACCAATTACGCGTAGGATTTGCCCCGAAACGAAAGAATTGTGGTCCGATCTTTGGCATTGTAGGATCGTCACCGATGTACCGTGCAGTGCCACGCAACCGTCCAATCAAATCTTCAAAGTCTTTATACGAGAACTCAGGATCATCTAACTGATCAACTAGAATAGCATCGTATGTAGCAGACAACAGATTTGACTGTTGTTCGCCTTTACCTTTACCTTCTTGTCGAATGTGCCGGAATTCAATCGTACTCCCTGTACCGGCCACAACTAGATTGTTGTGCCGATCTGTGGGCATACGTTCTACCCAATCTTCTGGAAACCACTTCAACAACTCAGGCTTTGTGCTATCTTCTAGCTTAGGACGTGTAGCTCTGCCTACAAGCACGCGCGCTTTCTCATACGTGCGTGCAATTGTAGCTCCAATGATTCCAAGGGATGCAGTCTTACCGTTACCGAATCCACCTGTGTATCCTGCAATTGTGTCTCTACATTCAAAGAATCCAAGCTGCCATGGATTCTCCGTTTCATCGAACGTGAATGTTTTAATTAGAGGCATAACTTTTTATGCCCATACAACTGATGGATTATCTATATGACGCCGCACACCAGATGCTTCGATTGCTGTTAATGTTGCTTGATAACCTATCCAATTTGTATTCAATCGCAGCATTGACCAATATCCTTGTTCCTGAACGCCCGGGGTAATTTCAATGCCTTCGTCGTCAATGACTGGTGATGTTATCCAAGGGGCAGGCATAGGAGCGTATAATGCATAGTTTTCGTTTCCTGTTGGAACATGTCCAGAAGACGGAAAGATTACACCCAACGCAGTTGCAGCAGCACGAGCGGCTGTTTCATCAGCATGCTGACAATAAATTACAGGCGACCACATATCTGTTTCTCCTAAGCTGCAAGTAGTGGAAGTTCGCCGTCCGTCGCAGTCGGTTGTGTCTTAATCGTGCGAAGCGTGCTGTTCCAATAACTTCCTGCGGCATCTCGACCAACTCGCACCGTTGTGAGGCCGAGCGGATTCGATCCGGATACGTCGGTTACGATGGCAGCGCCGTTGAGCGACGCTGCAAAGTTGTTGTCGGCCCAGCGTACCGCAATGGCGAAGTCCGTGTTGGCCGCAACCGCGCCCATGTCCAGATCGCACTGATCGACGCCGCCGACCGTTGCAATAAGATGCAGTCGGCTATCCGTGCCGTAGCGTAGCACGCGGCGATTGTTGTCCAGTCCATCGTCGACCTGAAAGGCAATGTTGATCGCGCCGCTCGCAATTTTGCGCGGTGTGCGGCCCTTTACGATCCAACACTGGTCGGCCAGCGCATTACCATTCGTGATGAGGCCCACGTCGGCTGCACGCACGACCGGTGAGGCCCCAACCTGCACATAGGAAGTAACGCGATCTTCAGCCCGCATGTTGGCACCCCAGATATGCAGACCGCTGGTTCCATCGCCGGTGTAGTTCGCTACCCCATTGCCGGAGGCTAGGGCGATAAAGACACTGGCTGCTGCAGAGGCGGTTGCCGTGCAGATGACAACACAGCGATACCAGCCGCCGCCGACGTTGTGGATGAAGGCCGTGCAGCCCGCGCCCGTTGTTCCGATCGTCCCACTTCCGACATCGAACCATGTCCGCAAGGTCGAGCTAAAGGCAAAGCTGGACAATACTATCTGGATGTAACTTCTGGTGTCGGCCTTGCCGAACACCGAAAACGCATAGGTCGTACCGCCCACGAACGACGGGGTTTGGTGTATGGTGTGAGTGGTGGTTGCGGCACTGTTCTCAACCAGTGTGTCCGCCGTGGTTGTACCGTCGGGCGCGACAACGGCGTTGGCTACAATTGTGGTTCGCGTCTTGACCCAGGCAGCGTTATCGAACTGTTCGGAGTAGGTAAACAGCCCGGAGCTAGCGTCTTCGATCAGCAGGCCGCGAGCAGTGAGCGTCGACGGCTCATACTGGAAGCGTGCAACGTCTGTCGTCTCCGATACAAGCACGCCGGAACTGTTGTAGTGCCAGCCTGCTGAAGCACGTGTAAATGTTACACCCGCAGGGACAACTCCAGTAGTGAAATCGTAAAAAGAAGGTGCCCCAACTGCAGCAGGTGTATAACCAAGAGCAGCAATGATTGATGCAGCAGTTAAAGTTCCGCTTCCGCCAGCACTTCCGAGAGAATAAATAGGCATACTAAAATCCCTCAAAAGCAGAAACGTAATTGAGCGCCGGTCCAATTACAGTCATTGCATTTTTTGGGCAGTCATCTTCAGAAAATACAATGCCTTCATAAGCAAGAAGTGTGATTGTTCCCGCACCACCAATTACAGCAGTTCCGCCTGTAAGATTCAATCCAAGTGCTGTCGCACCATTCTTAATAATAATACGCTTACGTCGTGGATTAGCAGCAAAGAGTGCTTGCGATGCGCCAGTAAGAGATAGAATGCTGCGGTCTACGTTACCAGATAGTGGAGTAGCGAGACCGGTATAGTTCAAGTTTGGATCAGGCATTGTTCAACTCCACTGTGATTTCATCGCTTGAATGTTCACCCTTGCGGATGATGCGAATGTTCAAACCGCTAACCGCTCTGTCTGCTTCTGTTGCAGCACCAACACCCGCAGCTTTCATGACGTCACGTGATGCTACAACTGCAATGTCTTCACGTGCACTTTCAACTGCTTCGATCATGCGCTCTGTTGCACGAGTAGCTGCTCGAGATAGCATCTTGTTAGCTGCACGTTTGCCACTATCAATGACTGTGCTGTCTAGCATGTCTACAAGTTGCTTGTACGCATCTAGCTCTTTCAGCATTTCAATGCGTTCAACAGAAGTTTTCAATGCTGCAGCGATGTCTTGATCTGACAAACCTAACGCAGTGTACGTGACGACTGCACCCATTGCATTCATCTTGTCAGGTGTATCAGGCAAGTCATGCAAGTTACGTGACATCTTCTCTAAGATCACAGCACTTGCACGACCTGACTTGATTTCACGTGACATTGCTACAGCAGGTTGCTCAACTTCACGTGGCTTGACGACTCGTCCGTCATTTAAGACAAGCGAGCCGTCAGGAAGTGTGAGCCGCACTTCTGCTACTGTATCAACGTCTTCCAAGGGCACCCTGAGCTTTCTTTAGTAGTACCTGCTTGCGCATCTGCTCTTGTAGATTTGCAGAACGTGCTAGTGCTTGATTCTCTGCATCAATCTCAGGCTGCAGCATCTTAGTGCGTTCTACGTTTAGGCCTTTCTGATCAAGTTCTGGTGCACCGCCCTGCATTTTCGGAGGACTTTGATCAGTAAGCTTAGGCTCATAGCCAAGCTTAGGCTCATAGCCAAGCTTAGGCTCATATCCAATACGCTTTTGTCCATTAGGATATGGATTCTCGAGCAACACGCCACCTTCACCAACTGCACGCGGAACAGCTTTCGGTGCGCGGTTCATTGCAGCAACGCCAGCGACACTTGTAAGACCAAGTAAAGACATTAGAATGTCGCTCCAGTAACTTTTACCTTGATCAGGAGATGCATTCGACACCTGCGGATCAAGCGAGTTCACTGCCCCGGGCGGGTCCTGCATACCGTAGTTAGCTTGTCGATTTGGTGCAGCAACAGGTGCAGCAGGTGCTTGACGCGGTGCAGCCTGTTGCACTGGAGCTTTTTCAATAGGTCCAACTTCCACGTTACCTGCAGGTGCAGGTGCAGGGCCTGTTGTTTCCTGCACAATCTTCTCAAGCATCGGACCAAGCAAGTCCGTGTTGTCTTCTTGAATGCTTCCACGCATTCCATTCGCACGACGTTCTGCATAGTCAGGATTCGATGCGAAGAATTCGCGTGCTTTGTTTGCATTGTTAGCAGTGACAGGGGCACCGTATGTACCCATCAATCTAGCGAGTGTAGCTTCATCCATAGGTGCACCTATCTATGATTAAAAGCGTGTTACGTTGTTGACCTGTCCGCCACTCTGTGTAGCAGTCAATCCAACTGTCGTAGGATACGTGATACCAGATGCAAGCAGTGCATTGTTGAACCACTTCTTCAATTCTGTCACGTCCGCTGCCGTCGTTACACGGTTGATGTCTGTGGCTGTATCAATTGTGCGATTACCCCCGAGAGCAGTGAGCGCCATTACACCGGGAACAGTATTACTTGGGCCAAGTGGATTCGACACAACCTTATGTGTAGCTGTTGCAGTGCCACCAGCAGTAGCACCGATCAACGCAGCGATTGCAGCAATTGCATCACGGTTGCCCTGCTTCTTCATAGCACGAGCAATGACACTTGCGGCAGAGTTACGAGGCTGACTAACAAGGAAGTTGTAAGGAGTGCGATCACCTGTCAACTGCCAGAACGCACTGTAGCCTGTGATTGTAGGTGCAGTGAGAGACATGTTTGTGCTCCTTCGAGCGTTTAGTTGAATGTGTGTGCAGAGTTATACCTTATATATAGCAGTGCGATGTGTCAATTATTTTCAAGAAAAGGCTCCGAAAAGCTTGACGCGATATAGGAAAATGTGATATTTACTACCCAAGAAAGCAGCGGAAAAGAAAGCAAGAAAGAAAGCAAGAAGCAAGAAAGAAAGTACGTGGTCCGAAGGACACCTCGCGTGGCTGCCAGGAACATGCGCTTTTTCGAGTTTTTCTCTTATATGTTTTATATAACAATCTCCCGACGTGCGAAGCGCGGCGGGACCTGCATCCGTGCCTTTTCTATTCTACAGCATAGCAACACTACAACACAGCACTACAACACAACACAGCAATACTACAACACAGCAGAAATCGCGAACCTGTGCATTGTTTTTACGTGGGGGAGTATGGGTGCGGTGTTGGTCTACCCCTGTACGGACATGTGTACGTGGCTGACATGCTCTTTACATCAACGCCGTTACAATCTGCCGTGTTTTGGTTTTGGCGGGGGGAGTAGGGGTGTTGCGCATGTGGGTGCAGGGGGATGCCAGCATTCAGATGCCATTATTTATCGATGCCAGCATTCAGCTACCAATGATGTGCGGTACAGTAGAAATAGTCATGCAGTCCCTGTTTGTTAAAATAACGCCGCACTCTTCACGTTTCATGTTGTGTTGTGTTGTGTTAGTTTAATTGCATGTGTACGAACGATGTTTGCATCATGCATTTTTGTGTAAGGTCAATTTATGAAAATTGTGGATAACTTGACTTAAGCTGTTGTTTGTAATATAATTATGAGATAGAAAAGACGTTCTACTTCTACTTGTTCTATGCATCGTTTGATCAGTCGCGCCGACTTGCTGGCAATCGCCATGCGGGCGCTACTTCTATGAGAAAGTGAACACACCATGGCCACCGTTAAGAATCACGATAATGCCAAGTCCTCCGCACTCAGCAAATTTCTCAGCGCCGGAATCAGCGAAATCGATTTGAGGGGGCGAGGCGAGGGAAAATCGTCGCTCGCGCTCGCGTATGCAGTCCTCGCGAGTGACGATGCGGACACGTTGTCCTCATGGACTACGATGGTCCGCGACTATAATTCGACGGACAAAAATTTGAAAGAACTGTCACGGAACCGCTTCAATGATTACATCAACGGCGAAAATGCATTCGTCGAGACGCTCGGCGATAAGGAACGCCACACGCAGGACTACCGGAATTTGGTGACCAGACAATTCAAGCGCATGCAATTCGCTGTCGATTTGCATGCGCTGGGTTACCGGCCGTTTCTCATCATTCGTGAAACGGCGAAAGGCGGCGTCATCGCCAATGTCAAGGGCGGCTCGGACTATGCGCTTCGCCTGTGGATCGCGCGCGGATGGAATGACCAGAAGAGCATCACGTCGAAGAGGTCTTCGGACATCGACATCATTATCAGCTTGCGTGCTCAGCAAGTTGGATTAGGTGAAATTTCTTGGGCACAACTCGCGGAGGCAATGGCCGGATGGTGTCAGCGGAAGCAAACGTCGCACGTCAAGGCCGCAACAATTACGGCAAGTAAGCCACTCGGCGCGATCAGAGCGGTTCAGAGCATCATCAATAACGATCCGGCTGCAATCGCACAGCATTTCACAACGGCAGAAAGCCAACTGCTTGTGATGGAAACGGTCGAAGACATCGCCGGTGTTGTGATCAGCGGCGACGATCCCGAAATGATCAAACTAAGGAAGAATTTCACCGCCGCCGTCGACGCCCTCTGCGAACATTTCCGATCCATGATCAATCGGAAAGCAACACTTCTGGTGGAAGAAGCTTCGTAAGCAGATCATGACAAGAAACCTTGTAGGGGTTGCAACGTATGCTACCCTTCTATGCTTGATAGTTTTCTGGTTTTCTGGATAGGTGCAAGCTAACAAACAAATCAACCCGTTGCAGAAATGCAGCGGGTTTTTTGTTGTCTAAAATCCTACGCTATTTTAATTGTATGTGCACGAACGATCTACTGCATACATATGACGCAAAGCCCACACCAAATAACAGTGCACCTTTCTATGTGAGCGCTAAAATAATAACACAAATACCTAACCCAACGCGTAGCGCGTGGCTTTGCATGATGTGTCAACTAACTCCACAAACCCAACAAAACGCTGCCCACATTGCACTTTACGCATCACACGTAATAGGTAAATGCACCGTTTGGACATGCTCCAATATGGCTGCCAAGCTTGACATGTGTGCCTGGATAAGTTATAATTATAACAAGAAAGGGAGAATACAATACAAGCAACTACGTCGTAAGCATCGCACGACGCTAACTAGCGATGCACTCTCTAGCTACTGAGGTAGCAAATGCACAAAACGCGGTTAGTCCGCGCCCTCCCATATATCATTGCAATTGCGTGCATCCTGTTCATGGCATCTAACGTGCTTGGGCAAGATAAAGCACGCATACGCATATGGCGTGTAACGTACTGGTCCACGTATGAATTACGTGATGTACGGGGCAAGCCTACATCATTAAGAGACTGCATCGCTCGGCTTGCTGAAATCTACAAGCAAGAGCGCATCAACACCGTGTACTGTACAGCAGATAGGTTCCCAGATGAAAGCTAACAACAAGAATAAGTCCGTGCCTGATCTAAGTAATCCGTATGGAGCAGTGTATCGCATTGATGCACTAGAAGCAGAAGCAAAGCGTCTTGGAGCGTTGCCTCATGCTGAATTCAATTGGGAAATCATTAAACGTTGGCGCACGCGTCAAATCTGGTTGATCTCTCAGCGCATCAATGACATCCGTATGCCTCCTAGCATCCGTCAATTCAAACAGTTGTGATAGATAGTGTCTCAAAGCTGAGGCACAACACAAAGGCTAAATAACATGACCATTCTCTCATTCTTCACACGCACTACCATTGATGAAGCTTTCATCTTCACGATGGGAGCAAGCGTTAAGGTTAGCAACAATCCAATCGGCTTTTTTGGTACAGGATTGAAATACGCTATTGCTGTGACACTACGTCTTAATGGCGAATTCACTATCAAGACGCAAGACAAGCGTTACAACTTTTACAAACGCGAAGAAATGCTCCGTGGTTCTCCTATTGAGATGATCTACTGTGACGTCTATGGAGCTGAAGGTGTCGCATTCACAACGCTCCGCTGCCCTATGACTGCTGACTACGGCAAGACATGGGAACCTTGGATGGTCCTGCGTGAACTATACAGCAACACAATGGACGAAGATGGAGAAGTCATCGAAGGTGAATACATGCTGCGTAAGCCTGTCCTCACTGGTGCAGGTGTGGGCTACAGCGAAGTACCAAAAGAGTACACTCTCATCACTGTAGATTGCTGCGAAGTCCACGCTGAGTGGAATGTGCGTAACATGTACTTCTTGAACAAGGCACGCACGCCTATCTGGAAGAATGACCAGCTTGAAGTGTACGCTGGCCGTTCAACTGGCGTCTTCTATCGAGGCATTAACGTAACAAGTACGTTTATGCCTTCAGAACTCACGTATAATCTGATTGGTAGTTGCCATCTTTCAGAAGATCGTACGCTAGACAGTTACTTAGTAGGACGTGTCATCATCAACAACATCACAACCTGCGAAGATGAAGGAGTGTTGTCTACATTCTTTTCTGCTGTATGTAAAAAGAACTCACGTGAAAATTCAATCACGTACTATGCACATGACCACGGCAGCGCTGAATACATGACAGCGCTAATTGAGGCATCTAAAACTCACCCAGATGAAATGCCTAACGCTTTGTTCTGTGTTGCACAGGAACATCTGCGTGATATTGAACCGAAGAAGATGTACAAGGAGTACGAACCTACAACTGAGGAAGGTATACGTCTACGTCATTGCATTAGGACGTTAGAGCGAGCGAACATGAACTTTAATCGCTATGAAGTCATTCTTTCGAATGACGTAGCAGGTATGGGGATCATCAATTTCCGACATCGCATCATCTTTCTTAATCCTAAGTATACAGTGCAGCACGCAGATTGGAAGCGTGCTACTATTGAAACATTGATTGAAGAGTACGTGCATAGTGTTGATGAAGCAGCTGATCGTTCGCGTCAGATGCAGGAGTCGTACAATCGTGTCATCTACAACTTGATCAAGGAAGACTGAAGTGGCGATACCTGATATTATTCAGGTACGTAACTTCAAATCACTTAAAAGGGCTATCCCTATAACTAAAGAAGGAACTATTCAATGAGTGCAAACGTAGAACACATGGCATACCGCTTTGCTAATCGCAGTGATACGCCTTGGCACGGCGTCGGTACGCCTATCGCACGTAACGAAGAACTTTCTACTGAAGAGTTCCAGAAGCGTGCTGGTGCTGAGTGGCTTGCTCTGAAGCGTAAGTTGTACTTCCGTAGCAAGCCTGCCCTTCTTGTGCCTGATATCGAAGTGCCTAAGGCATTCGCACTAGCACGTGACGACAATCAGTTCGTGCTCAACATCGTTAGTGAACAGTATAAGATCGTGCAGAACAAGGAAGTATTCAACTTCTTTCAAGAATTCTGCAACGCTGGCGATATGGATATGGAAACGGGAGGTGTCCTTGACTATGGAAGAACTGTGTGGGGCCTTGCTAACATCCGCGAGGGCTTTACTCTCTCCGGAGGCGATCACGTTCAAGGCTTCCTTCTCTTCTCGAATTCCCATGGGGGCAGTGCTGGTAGAATTAAGTTCACGCCAGTGCGAGTTGTATGTGCAAACACGCTGGCTCTTGCCCTTGGAGGAAGCGGAACTGATTTCCGTATACATCATAAGGCCACATTCGATCCAGAGATTGCTAAGACTGCTCTCGGATTGGGGCACAAACAGCTTAGTGAATTCAAGGAGCAAGCCGAGTTTCTAACTACTCGTCGTATGTCTTCTGTTGCATTCACTGAATTTCTTGAGAAGCTTTTCCCGCCACGTGATGTCGTGGATGAAAAAGGGCGAAGCATTGATACAGTCACGTTCCCGCGTATGTACCATAAGTCACTTGCCGCGCTTTCCACTCAGAAAGGCGCGCACATGAGCGAAGGAACATGGTGGCAGGGATACAATGCTATCACTTACGCGATTGATCACGACATCACACGCTCTGATCGTGCTGCATTGTTTAACAGTAACATGTTCGGCAATGGCTTTAAGGTAAAGCAGCAGGCGTTGCAGACTGCATTGGAGTTTGCGCGGTAAAACGCTTGACATTGTAGCACTTTTAGGCTATAATCATACATAAGAAAGAGAGGGACAGAACATGAAAGCAACAATCCCTGTCCCTCTCCAATCGGGGACACGCATTCTACATCTAAGAGCCGACACTTTAAGTAAGTGTTACATTCTATGGCTGCATCATAACCCTGACTACACGCTAGGCACGTATCTAGAATGCGTTGGGACGGTAAGATATACAACGTCACGATACGTCCTGATGCAAGTGAGGAGCGTTTCCGTGTTTACTGAAATCTTAATTCTTTTCCTCTTGGTATAGGCTTGATAGCATTCATAATTATGC